>Ga0209425_10004904_pt1 | contig 13382 bp, 13 predicted proteins | sample COG_05_FD_184749 | JGI IMG/M metagenome (GOLD analysis project Ga0209425, IMG submission 184749) | Pelagic Microbial community sample from North Sea - COGITO 998_met_05 (SPAdes) (version 2) | ecosystem: Environmental > Aquatic > Marine > Neritic zone/Coastal water | place: Helgoland, sampling... | reverse complement strand
TACAAAAATACCAAGACCTACAGCAATAGCTATTTGTAAAAATTGATCAACTGGAAGAAACTTTAAAATTAATACACCAACTACAGATGTTACTAAGTGACCAAAGAAAACATTTTTTGGTTGAGCAAAGGGACTTTCTGGATATCCAAAAAGTAAAACCATAGAAGACCCAAATGATCCAGCTAAAAACAATCCATAAGGTGTCTTAAAACTTAAGAATGAAAGAGTTCCAATGGTAATTATTGAAAATATTAAAGCGTACAATGCTCTGTTAAAATTTTCTTTTACTGTATTTATCATATACTTTTACCTTTCCTATTAGTGTTATTTTAGAGCTTTAGAGCTTTTGAAAGAGTTTTAAAAGGAAGCAAAAGACATTCTTTTCTAGAAATATTTTTTGAATTCATTATTTTTTTAAAATCTTTAAAATCTTTTATATTAATTTTTTTTAATTTATCAAAATTTTCATCAAAGAAAAAATCAGCTTTTGATACAAAATCAGAAATTTTTTCTATTGGTGCTTGTATAACCCATCTTGAAAGTAAACTCACAGAGGCTTGACAATAGACACATGATTTACATTGATACCCAATATCTTGAACTATATTGTCTTTGACTATTAAACTTATTTCCATTTCATCACCACATAATGGGTTTTTATTCTTTGATTGATGTGTATGATTTTTAATCACTTTGTGGTTTTTAGTATCAGATGCGATTTCTAAAATTTTTAAATCCATTATAATTCTTTAATTAAAAGTTTAATGTTTTATATTTTATTTATGGAAGATAACAATATTTTAGCTGTAGTTCTAGCAGGAGGTAAATCAAAAAGGTTTGGTGAAGATAAAAACAAGATAAAACTTGGAGATAAAACATTATTAGAGCATGTTTTATTAAAAGTTAGCTGTAGATATGAAGAGACACTTATTGTCTCAAGTCATAGTTTAGATTTGAGAAAAATAAAAAATGTAACAATAATTCCTGATTGTTTAGATGATTTTGGCCCACTAGCAGGAGTCCTGAGTGCAATGAAATGGGTTAAAAAGAATAAAAAATTATATGGGTGGGTTGCAACATTTCCATCTGATACACCTTTTTTTGAAACATCAATTATTGATGAATATCGAAAAAGAATTAAATTAAAAGACAGCTTATTATATTTTGTTAAATCTAATAACAAAAGACATAATATATTTGGTTTATGGTCAATTGGTTTATTAGAAACGTTAGAAGAAGATCTAATTAAGGGCAATTTTAGAAAAGTTGAAGAATGGGCTAATAAAATAGGAGTAAAAACAATTAATATAGAAATAGAAAAATTTGACCCATTTTTCAACATAAACACTAAAGAAGATTTTAAAAAAGCAAAAGCGATGTTAGAAGAAGAGCAAAATGATTAATTATAAACAAGCTAAAAAAATTTTATTTAAATCAAAGATAAAAATTAAAGATGAAATTATAAATTCATCAAAATCATTAAATAGAATTATTTTATCAGATATCTATTCAACCGCAAACTACCCAGCAGGCACAAATGCTGCATTTGATGGATTTGCTATCAATTCTAATGAAACAAAAAAGCTAAATAAAAAAAATTCACAAAACTTCAAAATTTTAAAAACTATATCTGCTGGAGATAACCCAAAATTGAATAAAGTAAAAAAATTTGAAACTGTTGAAGTAATGACAGGGGCGCTTATACCTAAAAATTTTAACACTATAATTCCAATAGAAAGAATTATTTTTGATAAAAGTAGAAAATTTATCTTAATTAATGAAAAAATAAAAAGTAATCAACATATCAGATATGCTGGATCAGATTATAAAAAAAAAGACTTAGTTATTAAAAAGGGTACTATAATTCAACCTTCCCACATATTAGCCTTTAAAACATTAGGTATAACAAACATTAAAGTAAAAAAGAAACCTAATGTTCTATTTTTTTCAACTGGAAATGAAATTTCTAATAATAAAAAAATTGACAATTGGAAAGTTCGAAACTCTAATAGCCATTATATAAGATCGTTATCAAATAATTTTTTATTTAATTTTATTGATGGTGGTATTATAAGAGATAAAGATGAAAAGCTTTTTGAAAAAAAAATAGAAAAAACTCTTAAGTCAAAAATAGATATTATAATTACCTCAGGTGCTGTTTCTGCTGGTAAACATGATTTTGTTCCATTTGTAGTCAAAAAATTTAGATTAGCTAACTTTTTTAAAGGTGTTAAAATCAGACCTGGTAAACCAATTTTATTTGCCAAATTTGATAAAGTAGAAAAAGTTATTTTTGGACTACCTGGCAATACAATTTCTTCATCTGCCTGCTTCAGATTTTTTGTATATCCTTTTCTCCTTAATATTTTGGGTGTTAAAACTGAAAAACCTTTTAAAGCTCAATTAAAAAACACTTATTCTAAAAATAAAAAAATAATCAGATTTATAAAAGCTAGACTTACTGCAACTAAGGATGGAAAATTAGAAATAGAAGCTCTAAAAGGTCAAGAGTCCTATAGAATTAGATCATTTGTTAAGTCTAACATATGGGGGTTATTTAAGGATGGTCAATCAAAATTTAAAAAAGGAGAGTTAATTGATTGCTATTCCCCAATTTTTTCAAATAGTAATATTTTTTAATTATTAGTCATTTTTATTGTAGAACAAAATAATAAGCATTAATAATCAAATATGTTCGAAATAAAAAAAGAAAAAATAGCAATCCCAGTTGTTTTATTTGCAGGCTTAATCTGGTCTTTTGGTCCTTTGGTTGTTAGGTATATGAATGAGCCAAATTTAGTACCATGGCAATATATTTTTGCCAGAGGCTGGACAATTTTCATTCTTATAAATTTATATCTATTTTTTGAAGAAGGTAAAAATTTTTTTAAAAACTATTTAAAAATAGGAATATCAGGACTTATTGGTGGCTCAGGTCTTGGTATTGCAATGATAACATTTATTTTTTCAATTACTCATACAAGTGCCGCAGTAACTCTACTTTGTTTAGCAGCAATGCCTTTTTTTACTGCACTTCTAGGTTTTTTATTTTTAAAAGAAAAGATATCATTGAATGTTTGGATAGCAATTTTAATTGCTACAATAGGAATAATTATCATTGCAATAGGTAATACTGAAAAAAATTCTTTATTGGGACTTGTATTTGGAATGGCTTCCTCAATTGGTTTTTCTGTTTTTTCAGTATCATTAAGATGGAGAAAAGAAACTCCAAAATTTACAACTGTAGCATTTTCTGGTTTTTTTTGTTTTACTATTGCATCGATTATGATTTTAAAAAATAATATGGTATTTTTTTCTACAAGTTATAATGGTGCTCTTTTCTCTTTACATGGAACATTGGTTTGTATGGGCTTGATTTTATATTCAATTGGATCAAAAGCAATACCCGCAGCAGAACTTACATTACTTTCATTGACAGAAGTAATAGGTGGTATTTTTTGGGTGTGGGTACCATTCTTGGGAATAAATGAAATACCCTCTAGCAATACAATAATAGGAGGATTTTTTTTATTTATGTCAATTATGTATTATAGTCTTACGATTAAAACAAATAGAAGATTTATTGCTTTAAATTAATCATAATGGAAAGACCAGATTTTTTTACATTAAAAAACGGTGACAAAGCAAAACTTCCGTTTTCAGACAAAGAATATCAAAGAAGAGTACATAACTTAAGAACCATAATGAGTAAAAATAATCTTGATATGGTTATTTTGACTTCTATGCATAATATTGCATATTATACAGGATTTATTTATTGTTCATTTGGTAGACCTTATGGTTGTGTTGTATCAAAAGATAAGATTTCAACTATTTCAGCAAATATAGATGCAAGCCAACCCTGGAGAAGATCTCATTGTAATAACGTTATATTTACTGATTGGAAAAGAGACAATTTTTTAAAAGCAATAATTTCAATTATTGGGAGAGATGAGCCACCAAAAACCATAGGGATTGAAAATGACCATGTAACATTAGATGTAAAATCCAAACTTTCTTCTATTTTTATATTTTCAGTGTTTAGTGATGTATCAAACGATTTAATGCAAACTAGAATGATTAAGTCTGATGAAGAAATAGAAGTTATTAAAAATGGTGCAAGAATTGCAGATATAGGAGGTGAAGAAATAGTAAAAAATGTCCAAGTGGGTGTGAGTGAACTTGAAATTGCGATTGCTGGCAGAGATAGAATGGAAAGAGAAATTGCAAAAACTTATCCTGATGCTGAATATATGGATACCTGGGTTTGGTTTCAGTCAGGAATAAACACTGATGGGGCACATAATCCGAAAACATCAAGAAAACTTCTTTCAGGAGATATTTTGTCTTTAAATACTTTTCCTATGATTTCAGGTTATTATACAGCTTTGGAGAGAACACTTTTTATTGACAAGATTGATGATTCTTCATTAAAGGCATGGGAAGCAAATATTAAAGTTCACAAAAGAGGGATAGAATTAATCAAACCAGGTGTAAAATGTTCTGATATTTGTCATGAATTAAATGAATTATTTGCCGAGCTTGGCTATCTTCATTATAGAACATTTGGTTATGGTCATTCGTTTGGTGTGTTGTCCCACTTTTATGGAAGAGAAGCAGGATTAGAGCTACGTGAAGATATAGACACAGTATTGGAGGAGAATATGGTTGTTTCTATGGAGCCAATGATCATGATACCTGAAGGAACACCAGGAGCGGGAGGGTATAGAGAGCATGATATTTTAGTTATAGGAAAAAATAGTGCAGAAAATATTACTAAATTTCCTTTTGGCCCTGAACATAATATTATTAATTCATAAATTATGAGTGAAAAAAAAACTATAGTTAGTAGCTGGAATGAGTGGGATCCCTTGAAACATGTGATTGTAGGAAAGGCTGATGGTACCTGTATACCAGCTCCAGAACCTGCTTTAGACGCAAAAGTTCCAGAAGACTCAGATATGCGAGGTCAATTTGGTCCAAGAACAAAAGATACTGTTGATAAAGCCAATCAGCTTCTTGATGATTTTTCCAATATGTTAATTAAAAGAGGCATCAAAGTAGATAGGCCAGACCCAATAGATTTTAATCAAAAAAGCTCAACACCAGATTGGGAAGCAGATACAATGTTTGGCTGTATGCCACCAAGAGATGTTTTATTAACTGTTGGTAAAGAGATTCTTGAAGCAACAATGAGCTACAGATGTAGATGGTTTGAATATCTATGTTACAGACCTTTGTTAAAAAAATACTATAATGATGATCCAAATATGAGACATGAGTCTGCGCCAAAACCTAGGTTAACTGATGCAGACTATAGAAAAGATTATTTGTCTGATAAAATTGGCATTCAAAAAAGATTAGAATGGACAGAAGATAAGTTTTTTGTAACCACAGAAGAAGAACCCTTATTCGATGCTGCTGATGTTTTAAGGTTTGGTAAAGATTTAGTTGTTCAGCATGGATTTACAACAAACTTAAAAGGAATTAATTGGCTTAAAAGACATTATAAAGACCATAGAGTTCATGCAGTTAATTTTCCAGGAGATCCTTATCCAATTCACATCGACGCAACATTTACACCAATTAAAGAAGGTTTAATTATTAATAACCCTCAAAGACGATTACCAAAAGAACAAAGAAAACTTTTTGAAAATAATGGATGGGAAATAATTGACTCTGCACAACCCGCACATAATGAGCCACCACCATTATGCTATTCTTCGACTTGGCTATCTATGAATGTCTTAGTATTAGATCCAAAGACAGTTTGTGTAGAAAAAAGTGAAGTATATCAAGCTGAACAATTAGATAAATTAGGAATGGAAGTTTTACCAGTAGATATGAGAGATGCCTATGCATTTGGTGGTGGACTTCATTGTTGTACAGCTGATGTTTATCGAGAAGGTGAATTAAAAGATTATTTTCCAAAACAATATTAATGATCAAATTTATTCTGACAGCTATAATTGTCCTATTTATTTTAGTATTCTGGGAAAAAATTACTGAAATAGTATTCAAAAAATTTAATATTAGGTTGAACTATATCATTCTGAGTGCTGTGTTAATAACTATCGCTATAATAATTTTATTAATAAATTATGGATAAATTTAATTAGTGAAAACAAAATGTTCTCTTGTTTAACTAGGGTTCTCTTTCAAAAAAATAATGTAATCAACAACTTCTTGAAACTTTTCGTCAGGAATATCTTTATAAGAGTTCTCAAACTTCTCTTTGACACATATAGCAACATGAGCATAAGGGTTACGACCTTTGGGATGATTGGGATGGTCAGGCAACTGATTTAGTAAATAATCGCCAGCTTCCTGAATAATTTTCCACAGTTTGCTTGCATTACCTTTATTCACATTAGTCCAATCTTAGTGTATTTAGTTTTTTGTTGATTTGCTAATGTCTAAATCTTTTAATTCTAAATTTAGGTCAGTTGATTGATTTTCTGGTTCTTCAAATTTTAGTATTATTTCATTTTCTTTCTTATACAAATTTTGTTCTTTTCTAATTTCTTTTAGTTCTTTTGCTTTTTTTTCCATATCAAACTTATCTTCCCATTCTTTAATTTTTATATATTCAAGTTTTTTTCGTCTATCTTCTTCTTTTTTCAATAAATTAAATTCTTTAATTTTTCGCTTTTGTTCCCTTGACTCTTTTTGCTTTTGTTCTTCCTCTCTTACTTTTAGATCTATATCTTTTCTACTTTGTTGTTCTTCTTTTAATTTTAAATTTCTTTCTTTTTCCCTTAGTTCTTTTGAGATTTGATTTAAATCTTCATCTTTTTTTATCAATCTTTCATTTTCAATTATTAGTTTTTCATCTTTGAGCTTTAATTCTTTTCCTTTAACTCTTAATTCACCTTCATTTAATTTAATCTTATTACTCTCTTTAGCTAGTCGCTCTTCCCAAATTTTAAGATCTTTTTTTTCTTTTAAAATCGTATTTTTATCTTCAAGTTTTTTAAGTTTTATAGCCTTAATTTTTTCTAGTTCTTTATTTTTTTTGTAATTAGATAAAGCGTTACTAAAAGATTTTGTTGTAAAGCTAGTTATTTTAGAAAAACTGCTTCTATTTTTGACAATTTTTAATTTTTTTTTTCTTATGGCCATTTTAATAATTTCCTATTTCACAAGATAATAAATTTTTTATCAATAAATATTTTAGTTATTAGGATTGTTTTCTGACTATATTGGGTACAACTTATACGTGACTTGATTTATCGTAAATCTCTTTTAAGTTGAAATTTATATGGAAAATTTAGTAAAAAAGTTAGAAGAGCAAGCCTATTTTTTATTGGAGAAGTATTTAATGTTACTGGTTATTTAGGTGGCTAAAATTTTCAATGGGCCTGGTCATCTGGTTTTGTTGCTGATCAGTATGCATAAAATATTCATAAAACGATTATTTAATAGGTTGTTTTATTTTCATCTAAATTTTCAAACTTTTTTGGCTCTTCAATTGGCTCTGTTGTTGGGTTTAACTCTATTCCAGCAGGAGTAATAGTCGATGGCATGGCAACGAATTGAGAGTCTGGGTTATCAACAGTCTCTCTAACACGCATTCTATAAAGTCCAAAAACTCCAATTATAGCATGAAAAAATAATAAAAAGACAAAAAAACCATTAGAACCAACTATGTTCATAAAAATTGAACAAAGAAATGGACCACTCATAGCGCCTAATCCAAAAGTGAATTGTAAACCAGCACCAGCAGCAACAAATTTTTCTTTTGGAATATAATCATTTGTATGTGCAAGAATTAAAGAAAACATTGGCAAACTACAAAAAGAAAAGAGAATTAAAAAAATAAAAAAAAAAGTTTTACTTGTAGCCAGGTCACCAGGTAAGTACATTTGTTTAGAAGAAATAATAGCAAGTAAAGCAAATATAGAAGCACAAAAAGTTGAAAAAACAATTACTTTTCTTCTATCATATAAGTCAGAAAGTTTTCCAATAGGAAATTGTGAAATAGCACCTGAAACAGCTAAAAGAAAAGTAACAAGTGAAATTTGAAATATAGAAAAATTCATTGAAGCAGCATAAACAGCCAGTAATGTAAATAATGCAGATTGAATTGTTCCATAAAAAAGTGAACTTACCATTCCAAAGGGTGAAGCATCATAAAGTTCTTTTAAAGGCATCGCTTTAATTTTTTTAAAAGTAGGTGGTTTTTTTTTGGTTAAAAGAATTGGTATTAAAGCAACCGAAGTAATAATTGAAACTAATATAAAAGGTTGATAGCTTTCGGGACTACTAAAATTAAGCAAGAACATACCAACTCCCATTGATCCATATAAAATGACCATGTAAATTGATAAAACACTTCCCCTATTTTTATTACTGGATCTATCATTTAACCAACTTTCAGCCACTGTATAAATACAGACCATACTTATTCCTGTCAAAACTCTTAAAATAAACCATACAAGAGGATTGACAAATACAGAGTGAACCAAAATAACCAAAGATGCTAAAGAAGCAAAAGCAGCAAACACTCTAATATGTCCAACTCTAGATATAAGGTTTGGAATTGTTGCTGCACCAATGAAGTATCCAACAAAATAACCTGACATCATAAATCCAGTAGCAGTTAAACTAAAATCTTCTTGTACTGCTCTAACACCAAGTAAAGAACCCTGGAAACCATAAGCCATCATCAAGAAGCCCATGCCTAAAAACAATGCCCAAGAATTTTTTAAAACTTTATTCATAAAAGTGACCGTACTCATTTGCGATCTACTTGTAAATCAAGTCTTAATTGTGACAGATCTATGAATTTTTCAATTTAATGAAAGAGTGAATAGCAATGGTTGCTATGATCACAGCACCACCTTGAATTGTTTCAATACTTGGTTGTTCTTTAATTAATAACCATACCCAAATAGGACCAATAATGGTCTCTAATAAGAAGAATAGGTTAACTTCTGCAGCGGGTATAAATCTAGGAGCTATTGTCACTAACACAAAAGGTATAGCAACACACATAATACACATAAGAGGAACAATTATTATGTCATTATTTGTTAAAGTAAAACTTTCAATAAATAATAAAGCGAACAAAGCTACAAATAGTTTTCCAACAACAGCAGCAGGAACTAAATTTTTCTTTTTAGCTGCTCTAATAGTTACTGCTCCAACAGCTAAACCTAGAGCAGTTATTAAACCTAAAATATCACCAAAAAAATTTCCCAACTGTAAAGAGTCATAAAAAATGTACACGGCCGCTAAAAAAGTAATGAATATTGCAATCCAAGTTTTTTTATCGGGCAATTCTTTTAAAAAAATTCCACCAAGGATTGCAGACAACATAGGTGCCATAGCAATCATTACAAGAGTATTTGCAACATTCGTATTTTGAATTGACACAACAAAAGTAATATTAGTTAAAGAAAATGTTCCAATATAAAGTAAACCATGATAGCCACTTGAAAAAAGCATTTTAAAAAAATTTAGCTTATAAATTAACAACATTCCTAATAAAACAAGAGCAAAAGGAATAATACCTCTATAAAAAACTAAACCCCAAGTATCAACATTTGAAAGTCTAATAAATAAAGAGTCTGGTGTAATAAACATTACAGCAACAAACGCCATTAAAGATCCTTTTTGTTGGTCAGATAAATTTTTCAAGCTTTTAAGCCTTTCCAAAAAGTTTTTGCAAGATTAATTCTTGATAAATCAAATAATGTTTTTAATCCAGTAGGTGAGGTAACATTAATATCTCCATTAAGCTTTTGATCAATAAAATCAATACCTGCAAAATAAATATTTTCTTTTTTTAAATCTTTAGCAACTAATTTTGATATTTTTTTTTCTACTTTAGTTAATTCAATTTTAATTGGTTTAGCACCCTTACTCATGTTGCTTAAAAAGGATCCTTTTTTTGGAACCCTTGATATCGCACCACATAATTTTCCATTTATCAAAAAAACTCGTTTATCACCATTACAGATTTTAGGTAAATACTTTTGGCACATGATATGATCATGTTTTTTAATAAATTTTTGAATTAAAATTAGATTAAATTTATCTAATAAATGAATATCATTACCACTATAGCTATGAATAGGTTTTACAATTACTTTTTTATGAATTTTAATAAATTTTTTAATTTCATCTATATTTTTAGTAAAAATAGTGCTGGGCATAAACTTTTGGTATTTAGCAGAATAAAGTTTTTCTGAGACATTTCTTATTGATGAAGGATTATTGATAATCTTTACTTTATCTTTAATGGTATCTAAAATGTAAGTTGTTGAAATATATTCAAGATTAAAAGGAGGATCTTGACGAATTAGAATAAATTTACATTTTGATAGATCTAACCTTTGTCTGCTTAATATCTTGTAAAATTTTTTTTGACCGTAATTAAATTTTATAAAAAAACCTTTGGCAATTACTTTACGGTTAATTATTGATAAATCTTTAGGGTCGTAATAAAATATTTTATATTTTTTAAACTGGATTTCATGAGCCAAAAAAATACTTGTATCTGTAATGGGGTTTAGTTTTGAAGGATGGTTACCTTGAATAGCAACAATTTTATTTATCATATAATTCGTCTAAATTTTCGTTTTTAGAAAATTTACTAATCATATGGTCTGCGTTCGTGGTTTTGTTATCAATTATTTTCTCCAAATGATTTAAATAATAAGCTTCATTATAACCACCTTTACCAACTATATCTCTACTTTCTAAACCTTTTTTTGAAATTTCAAATAATAATGATGTCCAATAGAATAAATCTTTGCCCATCAATTCTGTATTAAAACCTTTTTTTGGAGCCTCAAGGTAAGCATTTATAATTTTATTTTTGTCCCATTTAGAAATTAAATCATAGGTTTCATCTAAATTTCCATATAAAATTCCAGTATTGAAAGCAGGTCCAGAGCACAAACATTCCCATCCACAAGCATCCATAGATCTTAGTTCTATATATTTTTTTAATCTATTTTCTGTAAAAATTGTACTTAAGTGAGTTGTCAAATCATTTTCTGTAGGAAGTTTATTTTCTAATTCTTTAATTTTCCCACTCATAAAATCTGCAAATAAATAATTTTTTCCAGAAATATATTTATTATCTTTTTGTATAAATAACATTGGAAAATTTATTATAAAATTTGCATACTTTTCAAAATCCATATTATCAAAAAAAGCTTCAGGCAATCCTCCTCTTGATGTATTTTGCCAAACTTTAGATCTATAAGAAAGATAATTACTATTTTTTTTTTCAACTATTGATGAATTTGCAAATAAAGCTATTGAAATAGGAACAATTGAATTAACGACTTTAAATTTTTTTATAAAATCTTTTTCAGATTCATAATCAATATTTAACTGTGTTCCACATGTCCGGTACATCATGTCTAAACTTAATTTACCACCATTAGGCATGTCTTTTGTCATTACATCATATCTTTGTTTTGGATTATTAGGAACTTCTGAGATTTTAGAAATTGGATCAAATCCAGCACTTACTATTTTTAATTTTAATTTTTTTGTAACTTGTTTAATTTCAAACAGATAATCTTGAGACTCAGAGCATGCTTCATGAATATTGTTTAATTGATCTCCTGAAAGTTCAATTTGATTTCCTGGTTCTAATGTAATACTTTTTCCACTTTTTTTAAGTCCTACAATATTTTCATTTTCTAAAATAGGTTTCCAGCCAAATTCATACAAAGCCTTGAACATTTTAATAATTGTTTGATAGTCAACTCTTTTATTAGTATTTAAATCAAATAAAAATTTTTCATGCTCAATACCAATTTTAAAATTTTTGATATTCCTAATTCCAGACTCAAAATATCCAATGATTTGTTCTTTTTTCATTATTAGTTATTTGATGCTGTACTTAATAAAGATAATTGAGTAATCTTATTATCACCAAGTTCATCAATAGGTTTTACTGGATAGTCACCAGTAAAATAGTGGTCTGTTAGTTGAGGATAAGTTTCATTCCTTTTATCAAAGCCTATTGCCTTATATAATCCACCTAATGATAAAAACTTTAAAGATTTGGCACCAATATATTCACAAATTTGATTATTAGTTTTATTGGCAGCCAATAATTCTTTCTTAGTCGGGGTATCAACACCATAAAAATCTGGATATCTAATCTCAGGGCATGCAATCCTTACATGAACTTCTTTAGCACCTGCATCGTATAACATCTTAACAATTTTAAGTGAAGTGGTTCCCCTTACTAGTGAATCATCAATTAATATAATTTTTTTATCTTTAATAGTTGTTTGATTTGCATTAAGTTTTAATTTAACTCCTAAGCTTCTGATTTTTTGACTAGGCTCAATAAATGTTCTTCCAACATAATGATTTCTAATAAGTCCATGTTCATAATTCATTTTAAGATGTTGAGCAAAACCTAAAGCAGCAGCGTTGCCACTATCTGGAACAGGCACAACTATATCTGCTACAACATCATTCTCTTTTGCAAGTTCTTTACCAATGCTTTTTCGATGCTCATAAGCGGTTTTGTTTTCAATGATACTATCTGGTCTTGCAAAATAAATATATTCAAACACACAAGGTCTAACTTTCTTAATGGGGAAGGGCTTTATGCTTGTTATCACATTATTTTCAATTAAAACAATTTCTCCATTTTCAACATCTCTAATAAAATTTGCACCAATAATATCTAAAGCACAAGTCTCAGATGCTAACACGTAACTTTTTCCAAGCTTTCCAATAACTAGGGGTCTTATTCCATAAGGGTCTCTAACACCAATTAAAGAGTTTTGAGTTAACATTACTAATGCATACCCCCCTTGAATTTGAAATATAGCATCAATAATTTTATCAATTGTCTTTGGTCTTTTAGACTTTGCTATTAATTGAACAATGGTTTCTGTGTCAGATGTTGTATAAAAAATAGCTCCATCTTCAACCAATTTATTTCTTAGAGATATTGAATTAGTTAAATTACCATTATGGGCAACCCCAATACCTCCGGCATTTGTGTCTGCAAAAAAAGGTTGAAGGTTTCTTATAGTATTTTCTCCAGTGGTACTATAACGGTTATGTCCGATTGCATAATTACCTTTAAGCTTTTTAAGCACCTTTTCTTTATTGAAATTATCACCAACCAACCCAAATCTTTTCTCAGAATAGTATTTTTCACCATCAAATGTAACTATTCCGCAACCTTCTTGCCCACGGTGTTGAAGAGCATGAAGTCCAAGAGCAGTTAGGGCTGAAGCATCTTTTGCATCACTAACACCGAATACACCACATTCTTCTTTAAGTTTAGGATCAAAGTTCTTCAATTTTTTCTTTAGAATCTTGATATGTTTTTTCATTAGGAAATTCTTTTATGAGATAATTACTACCTTTTTCGAGGTATGGAAAGATGT
>Ga0209425_10004902_pt1 | contig 13385 bp, 12 predicted proteins | sample COG_05_FD_184749 | JGI IMG/M metagenome (GOLD analysis project Ga0209425, IMG submission 184749) | Pelagic Microbial community sample from North Sea - COGITO 998_met_05 (SPAdes) (version 2) | ecosystem: Environmental > Aquatic > Marine > Neritic zone/Coastal water | place: Helgoland, sampling... | reverse complement strand
CCGCCCGACGTATCGAGTCCTTTCGTAGGGTCATTTACCCAAGAATTGCCAAATGAATTGCCAAATAACGGCAATAAGATACGGCCTCACAGACCAAAGGGCCTCGAATTATTTCGCGATTTGGGACCCACCCATTTTACACGGCCGAGATGCGTCCGAGTCACGATTTTTCGCGGTGCAGGTTTTACCTTTTCGCGGGCTTGATCCGTCGTTGCTGACAAGGAGGTTCGTGGGAATTGGAGGCGCATTGGGCACCGCGCGTACCTCCACCGAGGATGTCCTCCGCCGTTTCATCGATGTCTTCCGCGATCAGGGGTGCCCCCGTGCGCCCCAGAATCCATCGCGCCGCTCGTAAGGCGGCGTCGCGCCTCACCACCAGAGCGCGCGCGGTCGAAGCCCCGCCAAAGACGGAGAAATCCACGAAGAAGTCCAGCAAGGGTTACCGCGTGGGCGTCGACACCCTGAACACCTTCCTCTTCCGCGAGGAGACCGCCGGGCGGGTCAACGGCGACCTCGCCATCATCGTCAACAACATCGCCATCGCGTGCAAGAAGATCAGCAACCTCGTCGCCGTCGCCCCAATCACCGGCCTCACCGGCCTCGCCGGCGGTAGCAACGAATCCGGCGACGAACAAAAGAAACTCGACGTCATCTCCAACGACATCTTCTGCGACGCCATGAGCGAGACGTGCCGCGCGAACATGATCGTCACCGAGGAAGAAGACGTCCCGCTCCGCGTCGAGGCCATCTCCGGCGACTACATCGTCTGCTTCGACCCCATCGACGGCTCATCCAACATCGACGCCGCCGTCCCCACCGGATCAATCTTCGGCATCTACTCATCCGGCGAGTGCGTCATCACCGACGGGGACTCCGTGGAGGATGCCATGGAGAAGTGCGTGTTGAACGCGCGCAAGTCCGGCGAGGAGCTCGTATGCGCCGGGTACGTCATGTACTCCTCCTCCACCGTCATGATGCTCACGTGCGGCGACGGCGTCTACGGGTTCACCTTGGACACCGCAACCGGCGAATACGTCCTCTCTCACGACGACGTCAAGATCCCGGACCCGGGCCAGCGCATCTACTCGGGTAACAACGGCAACGTCGACAAGTGGGCGCCCGAGATGAAGGCGTACGTGCGGTACCTCCAGCTCGGAGGCGCGGACAAGGACGCCGGGCCGTTTTCCTACCGGTACATCGGCGCGTTGGTTGGAGATTTCCACAGGACGCTTCTTTACGGAGGCATCTGGCTGTACCCCCCCGACGCGTCCGCGCCGCAGGGCAAGGCGCGCTTGCTCTACGAAGTGGCGCCGATGGGGTACCTCGCGGAGCAGGCTGGCGGGATGGCGATGTGGGGCGAGACCGCGGAGAAGCGCGTCATGGAGGTTGTCCCGCAGAACATTCACCAGCGATCGCCCATGTTCGTCGGGAGCACGTCCATGGTGAAGGATCTGCAGGAGTTCCTCGCGGACCGAGCGCCCGTGTACAGGAACGGACCGCGTGATGAGCTCTGATGTGAGTGAGTGAGAGTGAGACATGGGGCGTCTGCGTGTGTACATTGACGGCGGGTGCCGCGGCGTCGACATCGAGACCGAGATATATGATTATTTGACCAACACAGCTGTGCGCAGCTGTTGGTTGGGGGAACTTTGCGTTGTGAAATGAATATAAACCGAGCCTCCCTTCCGAAGACGGAGCGTAGTTCCCGCCGCGACGTTACCCGCGCGATATCGACGCGGTGTATCGACGTGAGGTGCCGTAGTGAAGTCGAAACCACGGTTCGAACGCACCATGCCGACGGTCGGCTCGTCCATCCTGCGCAGGCAGCGGTCGTCATCGGCCGCGAATAAAAAACTCGGCGTGACGCGCATCTCCGACACCGCAGCTTCTTCGCGAGGTCCGTCCGCGCCGCGAACGCCGCCTCATGCGACCCGTTCAATCCGCCACGAGCATCGCCGAACACATCACGAGACTGACGCACATCCATCCATCGCAGGAACGCGCGCGCATAACGCCGACGGCGATCCCACCACCCCGTCCCCGACGGTACGCGGCTTCCCATTTCGACATCCTCGATACGGCACCCACCCGACCGTTGGACTCGACGACACCGTCTCGCTAGATGACCGTCCCGGATGCGCCTCACCGACGCGCTCTGACCGATGACCCCGTCCCCGCGTCCATCACAGGCTATGAGCAGAGCGCCGGCGCCGTCGCGATCGCCGCCGACCCCCGAGCCGATTCAGCAACGCGCCGGTACGCCCCCGGACCCCCTTCCATCCATCTCTCCCGACACCAAAAACGCACAGCTTCCCCCCATCATCGCACGACTGACGCCCCGTCCCCTCGCAGGCTACAACGCGGGCGCCCAGCCGATGAATCGTGCCAAGCATCTCAGCCCGCCCAAGCGATCCAACCTGCAGGTACGATCCCATCCATCCCGCCCGGCCCTTCCATCCTCCACCCCGTCCCACCCTCCGAGACTCAAGGTTGACGCGACACATCTTAATCCAACGCACGCGCGCAGGACTGGGACGAGTGGGGCGCCTTCGAGAACGAGGTCGCGTCCGCGGTCACCTCCGTCGCGTCCACCGTGACGAACATGGTGAACGGTAACCAACGCGGAGCAGGCAACCGCGGCGGCGGGTCCTCGCGATACTCCCCGGGGCAGGGACGCACACCGACCCGAGACAACCAGGTGAGAGATTCAACACCGGACTCACAGATTCCCCCAAATTGTACATTTGCGTTCCCACTTCACACTGATGCGCCGACGAAGTGAACTGACCGCCACTGCCCGTCACCACCTCACCGTGAATGAACGCAGGCTCATCACTCGGTACACGACTTCATGGCCGCGACGGGCGCCGCGGACGTCGTCAACGTCGTCGGACGAGCCGCGGCTTTCCTCGGCACGGCCATCGACAACGCCATCGAAAACACCGCCGCAGTAGTGGAGAACGTGTCCAAGCGAGCGGACCAGATGGCATTCGTCAACTCCCCAAAGAACGGCTCACCGAGAAGACGACGAAGCAGCCCGGGGAAACACAACAACGTTAACGGCAATTACCGCGCGCCGCTGTCTAACCTCTCACCAAACTCCGGGAACAAGGCGAGTTTGAACAACGACGCGAGTTCACCCAGTCGGCGGTGGAATAAGAACCCACGGTCGCCCGGTGGCCGACGGACCCCAAACAAGGGAGGGTCCAAGAGCCCCGGCGGCGGAAACGGAGGCAACGGGAACAACAAAATCAGGGTGTTCCGCTCGCCCGGATCGTCCGGGAAGAAGAGTAGATCCCGAACCTCTGGCGAGGGTTCCCGGCCCGCCGCCATCCCGATGAAGACCGGTGACGCGGGTGAGCTCGCCGACGAGGACTGGGGATGGGACGCCAAGTCCCCGACGCAAGCGGAGAAGACCCGCAACGTCGCCGCCGCAACCGCACACCTCCGACGGGAGCTCACGACGGTCAACGCCGAGCGCAACGAGCTCGTAGACGCGGTGTCTACGCTCACCAAGACGCTCAAGGCGCTCACGGATGACCACGAGTCCCTCAAGAAGCAAAACCTCGGCTTGCAGAAGCGTATGGCGTCCAGCCACCACGAGTCGCAACTCCCGGGCGGGTCCGATCCACTCGCGGAGCAGGTCCGGCACCAGCTGGAGCACTTGGTGAAGGAGAAGGGTAAACTCGCGCAGGAAAACGCCAGTTTACGCCGCGAGTGCGAATCGTTGCAGGAGCTGCTGATGTACTCCAACATGGCGTCGCAGGTGGAGTCCATGTACTCGCCGGGTGGGATCTTCGGGGACGTGTACAGCGCTGAGGAGACGGGCGGCGTCGAGGCTGACGAGGAGACGGATGGAGAATACGTCGCGGAGGAGACAGAAACGGTCGAAACCTCGGAGGCGGTTGACGATGAGCCCGGCGCGAACGAGGAGGCGGAGGCGTTCGAGACCGGGATGCTCGAAGCCGCCGAGGCTGAAGTCGTCGAGGAGACGCCGGCGGCTGACGTCGAGGCGGTGAACGCGGACGCGGACGCCGAGGTTGAGGTCGTCGAGCCGCCCGAGGCACCGGAGGATGTCGTCGAGGTCGTCGCCCCCGCCGCCGAGCCCGAGCCCGAGCCCGAGCCCGAGCCCGTCGTCGCGGCTGACGATATCGAACCCGAGGCTCCCGCGGTGCCGGAGGTGACCGAGGCTTCGGAGGCTCCCACGGGGAAGAAGGGCAAGGGTAAGGGTAAGGGTAAGGGTAAGAAGGGACGGCGGTGACGCGACGACTGACCAAATCACTCCGCTCTCGATGATTTGTAAAACTGCAAATTCGGAGTACTTTTAAAAGTCGGCTAAGAGTCTTACTCGCCAGTCATCATGTTACAGTGGACCGCGATGTGCGGGTCGCGGATGAAATCAATCTCGTTCCCAGCCCCGTCGCACACGATCACCCCGGCGTCGTCGAACTCGGTGTGAAAAACACTAAAACGGGAGCCGGTAACTTGAGTGTCTCGTGCGAACCCCGCCGCCGCATCCATGCACCTGTGAATCGAGATGAATACCTTCCCGCCCTGGCCACGCGGCGCCCACACGTCCATCGGCTGCAGCTTCATTCTTTCTAAGACTCCCACCATGGGCCTATGTATCTCCTCTTTCCTGAAATCGGCAAGCATCAACTCCCTGAGCTCGTCTCGAGCCCTCAGGCTGTGAAACACCCCGAGGTACTCGCCGCGCCTCGCGCTCTGCGGTCCGCCAAACTTACTGACGCACCCGTCCATCGACGCCACGAGCATGTCGCCGTCTGCGTTGAAGGTCAATCCACTCGGCCGCGCCAAGTGTTCGCCCTTGGTGTAAAACTCCTGAGTGATCATCGCGTCGGGCGGCGCGGCGGTGTCCGTCCCGGCGCCGGCACCGGCGAATTGCACCCGCATTATCACCCCCGTCTTCCTCCGCGAGCAGCCCGGTCCCGCGCAGGGACCAGGCGGCGTCGTGTAGTTCCCTTGGGCACCTTCCTGCAGGTGGTATTCGCGATCGACGGCGACGTACAGCGCTCCGTCCGGGCCCACGTCGCAGCCCCACGCCACGTACCCGTAGTTCGGGGGGTCATGGGTCGGCGGGTTGTTCATGAAGTGTTCCTCGTGCATCGCGCCCATCAAGTGCTCGTGGCACCAGCACGGCCCGCTTTGTTTCCAAGCCGGGGGTGGGTGACGCTGGTCCCATATCTCGTCGTACTCGTCTCCGAGCCGCGCGTAGACTTCGGAGTACCCTCCCTTGCCGGCCGCCGTCGCGGATTGGCAAAAAGCGTAAATCGGATCGGCTCCCGTCCACATCGACATGAGATTGCCGCGGAATCTGTCGATCCAACGAACGGCGAGGGACTTTGGCACGCGTGCCTCTTCTTCGTCGAGGTATACGCACCCGACCTTGCCGTCGGCGAAGGTGGTGTACACCTTGTCGCCGGCGCACGCGATTCCCTCGGGTCCTTGGATCTGCCATTGGTCGTTCGGCATGTGCCATGATCCGTCGTAGCCGGGGTCGACGTCCTCCCATTTCTTCTGGGGCGGAATGTACATGCGCTTGTACTTGAGCGTCTTGCCGTCCAAAACCACCGTGCCTTGCTCGTGTTAGCACTGACAGTACAGCCGTTCCCCGCGCAGCGCGATGCCCGTGAGCCACGGCCCGTCTGTCTTTGTGAATCGTTTCACCTTGTCGGATTTTGCCCACGCGCGTCCCACCGCCACGCGTTTCGGTGGTGTTTCTCCGCGGAAGGAAAACTCCACAACCTCCGCGGTGCTCGAGCACGCCACCATGAGTCGAAGGCGGTGGTGCAGCTTGCTTCCGGGATCCTCCGACTCGAGCGACCTGCAAACGTCTCGGAGGATACGACACGACCCCTTGGCGCCAATCGCCTCGCGCCTGGTGACGTACGAGAATATCTCGGCGAGGATCTCGAGGGGTAGGTGGAGCATGGACGTCGTCGCGGGTATGGACGCTCCGGGCACCAAATCCGTGGACAGCTTCGGACGCTTTGGCGTGGACATCTTCGGCGTGGGGCGGAATGAATTGTCAAATTGGTCCAGTCAGCAAAATTGGTCTCGAGTGGACCAATATATTCAGCTTTGAATGCTAAGCGACTATCCTCCACTTCCCCGCGCCCCGTCCCGGAACGACCCCGACGTGCCTTGACCCCCCACCGACCTTCTCACCACCTCCCTCCGTTCCCGGCCCTCGTCTCACGGCGGTGAGAAACGAACGCTGCGGACTCGTCACGTCCTCGTCGACGCACATGTTACACATCATACCGCCGTTTTCCACTCCCAAATCCGATTCATCACCCGCCGCCAAAAGCCCGTAGAGCATCGTGCACCAAAGCCCGTACCCGTCCACCCGCATCTTCCTCGCCAGGTCCACGACGTGAAACCCGAACGCGTCCGCCCGGCGTCGTCGCGGCAGACAACACGGGCACAGCACGAGCGCGTCCGCCCCGCATCCCCGCCACAGCTGCACCGCTCTGCGCGATAAATCTCCGCATAAATGCACACCGACCACAAGGCAATACCCCCCGTCTAGATGCGCGTTGTCGACCGCGTCCCTCACGGTTCGCGCCGCGTCGTCGTGGAATATATCCTCGAGGTGGAACGACACGTTTCGCATGCTCGGGTGCGATAGGTGCGGAATCTTCATTCGGCCGTCGGAGTCGCACATGTGAATGATGGAATCTGGAAACGTGTGCGCGAGGAGCATGGAGAGGCACCCGCGACCGCTGCACAGCTCCACGAACGTCAGGCCTTTTCCGGTTTCGTGTTTATCGGGCCCCGAGAGGCGTTGGACGCATCGTTCCAGCTGTTGAAGCGCGGCCCAGGACTCGATGAGCTCCTTCTTACATCTGGAGTATCGCCGCCAGTAGTCGAACCGGACGTCGTGCCGCAGGGCGTCGCACAGCGGCGTCGCCGCGAAGGCGCGGAGGTGTGGGTTGGTGATTTCGCCCTCGAGCGCGTAGTCCAGCGCAGCCTTCTTGCGCGCGGGCGCGTGCGAAGCGTCGAAACCCTCCTCCATGCGCCCCCACGCCCCCGGGTCTGGTGCCGGCACCACCCTCCTTCATCATCGAGGTTTCCAAGCAAAATTTCCGAGACTCCTGTCTGAAGTTCCAAGAAAGGCGATGATGACGTCATTGCTCGCCCACGCGCCATGCAGATGAGCGCATTCGCAGCTCGAGCCAACGCCGTCCTTCCCCCGGCCTTAGCCGCCCGCCTCGCCTTCCAGCAAGGCCGCGCCTCCAAATCTCGAACCATGTCCTCCAAGGCTGTCCCCGAGGGACTCAGCGACGGATGCAAGGGCGCGCCGGTGCCGGAGGGAGTCAAGCTCCCGATCATGGCTGACGAGTCCGTCATGGCCCCCAAGGCGCACGGCACCACGGAAACCCCGGTGCAGCAGAACCTCCGATGGAACTGCGAGTGGAAGACCGCGGACAAGATCTGCAGCTTCAACCGCCACTACGCCGAGTACGCCGGGTACTGGGAGTCAACCAACTTTCTCGAAGAGGTGGATCGCGAGAAGGAGACCACGTACTACGATTCCGTCTCTGGCAAGCCCCTGTTCATCGCCCCGCGCGGCCGGAGCTTCGAGGACTTCCAGAAGGAGTCCAAGTCGCACGGCTGGCCGTCGTTCAGGGACGAGGAGGTGGTCTGGGAGAACGTGCGGTGCCTCAAGGACGGCGAGGCCATCTCCGTCGATGGCACGCATCTCGGCCACAATCTGCCCGATAAGACGGGCAACAGGTATTGCATCAACTTGGTGTCCGTCGCGGGCCGGCCCATGTGATGGATTGATGCGCGTGAGTAGTGTGGTGAGAGGAAGGGGAGAGAGATTCGTTTGTTTGTTAACAGCCAGAATAAGCGTGTGATATGCAAGACACGGCGCCGTCGAAGAGTACCTCTAGCCATCAATCCATTGTAGTTTTCCTCACTGCCAAGTGGATCAAGCAGACACCCGCGTGTGCGGACGACGATCGGGTGACTGCTTGATCCACTCGCGCCTTGTCAGCAAGGGTAATTGTGTGTCCCTGCATGACGGGCCGCCATTCGCGCGCGCGCCCACGGGCCCGTGCCATCGAGTCTTCGATCTCACCGTCGTCGCCTCCGCGATGTCACTCGCCACCGCTACCGCCCCCGTCGCCCTCGGCGGCGCTCGCGCCACCCTGCGGGGCCGGCGCCTCGCCCACACCGGCGGCAGCGATAAAGTAATCCAAAAAGCCCCCGCCGTGAAGCCCCGCCGGCGTGGCACGGTGACCCGCGCCTCCGCCGTGGGCACCAACCTCACGACGTGGCTCCTGAGGCAGGAGATGGAGCACAAGATCGACGGGGAGCTCGCGGTGGTCCTATCCTCCGTCTCCATCGCTTGCAAGAGGGTGCGCGCCCGATATCGTGCCATCAATTGGCCCCCATTTCACCTCGCAAATCCCTAACAACCTCGCAAATGAATCCTGTCACGGAACACACCACCCTGACGATCCTCCCCTCATCGATCATCCCACCATCTCCGTCTCCCCACAGATCTCCAGCCTGGTTCAAAAGGCGGGCATCTCCGGCATGACCGGCCTCGCCGGCGGCGCCGGGAACGCCTCGGGCGAGGACCAGAAGAAGCTCGACGTCGTCTCCAACGAGATCTTCTGCGAAGTTTTGCGAATCAGCGGGCGGACCGGCGTCATCGCGTCCGCCGAGGAAGAGGACGTCCCGGTCGCGGTCGAGGAGACCTACAACGGCAACTACGTCGTCGTCTTCGACCCACTCGACGGCTCATCCAACATCGACGCCGCCGTCTCCACCGGCTCCATCTTCGGCATCTACCAATCCGACCAATCGTGCGTTCCCGACTGGGGCGCGGACGACGAAGGGGTGGTTCAGGAGAAGTGCATCACGAACGTGTGCCAGCCCGGGGATAACTTACTCGCCGCCGGGTACTGCATGTACTCGTCGTCCACCATCTTGACCCTCACCGTCGGCCACGGCGTCTATTCATTCACGCTGGACCCGTCCATCGGAGAGTTCGTCATGTCCCACGAGGATGTCAAGATTCCGGCGACTGGTAAGATTTACTCATTCAACGAGGGCAACTTCGTAAACTGGGAACCCGGACTGAAGGAGTACATGGACGCGATCAAGAAGGGCGGCAAGGCGAACGACGGTAAACCTTACTCCGCGCGCTACATCGGCAGCCTCGTGGGTGACTTCCACCGCACCATGCTCTACGGCGGCATCTACGGTACGTTTATTTTCATCATCGTATGGGCAACTAGATTGACGTCGTGTTTTATTCACAGGGTACCCGGGCGACGACGTCAACAAAAACGGTAAACTTCGCCTCTTGTACGAGTGCGCGCCGATGAGTTTCATCGCCGAGCAGGCGGGTGGGATGGGCAGCACCGGGCGGGGGCGGGTGCTGGACATCCAACCGGACGAGGTGCACCAGCGCGTGCCGTTCTACACGGGCAGCAGGGAGGAGGTGCAGTACCTCGAGTCCTTCCTGCGGGAAAACTGATTCGATTGATCAATCGTAAATCGGAGAGGGACCCTTTGGGGGACGCGGGTGAGGAGTGTGTATATCTAAAAGCGTTCGATCGAGACCGGCCCTTAGCCCACGATGAATCGAAGTGGCGGAGGAGGCTCGATACGACGCGTGAGGTGGTGGGACCTTAGCGACAGGGTCACCTCGGCATTATTGAATAAATAATTTTCCAAAAACCAACAATCTTTTGAGATCCGCTCGCGCTGTCCTCACTGCCATTTCGGGAGGCGCACGATGAGTGAGCCCGGCAGCCCAGCCAGCCCGGCGGTGGGGCCCAAGTCCCCGGGTTCTACGATGAAGAAGACGAAGACCCCGGGCGCGGGCAACGACATGGCGACCCACGGCGTCTTCTCCTACTCCGGATCCACCAACGTGGGCACCGAATACCAGTCCAAGCACGGTGCGCGCCCAGGCTGCCGGCGAGATTCTCGATTTGGCTCTTTCGCCCCCGCAATTCAACCCCAGGCCTGACCTGACCCTCCCCCCCTCCGTCTCTCCACAGCCGTCCCCGAGCGATACAAAGGCCTGCAGATGACCCCGGGCGAGCGTAAGAGCGGCAAGAACAACGACAGCTGGTTCGACGTCGAGGTCAAGCGCTTCGGCGAGGACGAACCGTACATCGATCCCGACCCGGGCATCCCGGAGATCCCAGGCAAAGAACAAAGGGTCCGCGAACTTGAAGCCATCAAGAAGAGAGTATCCGCCAAGGGATGGTTCCCCGCCGGTCGCATGAACCCGCAGGCGCCCAAGCCCCGCATGGGACCGCACCACGCCAACATGAACGAGGGAGACGGCGAAGAGGGCAAGTTCGTCGCCATGCCACGCGGGTTGTACACCCAACCCATGAAACGGGGATCGTACAACGCGCCGGGCATTTTGATTGGCCAATCGATTCGAAACGCGCCGCCCTCGTCGCCCGTCGTGGTCCGACAACGCGTGGTGAAGACGGCGCACGTCAAGGTGCGGGTGAACACCAAGGAGAAGAAGGAGGGTGCCGAGGGCGAGGGTGCCGAGGGTGCCGAGGGCGAGGGTGCCGAGGGCGAGGCCGCCGAAACAGAGACGCCGAAACCGAAGGAGGAACCGAAGAAACAAAAGCAAAAGCCGCCGTCGCCCGATCGCCCGTGGCGCACGCCGCACAAGGTCAAGCCCCTCTCCCCGCCCAAGGACTACAACGAGGCGATGCGGGACAAGCTCGCGGCGCTGTCCACCGCGAACAAGCTACGGAAAGAAGAGGAGGCCAAGACGGCGCCGTCGCTGCCCCCGGACGAGTACCAACCGTCAAAGATGCTCAACCGGAAAATCATCGCCGACGCGCGAGCCGCGCTGGAGCTGAGCGGCCCGTTCGTCGCCATCGGCGGGTGCAAGTCCGAAACCTTGCCAAACGGCATATTCGACGAGGCGGGCGAGTCGTACGAGTACGCACCCGGGGACTGGTTCGAGGAACCGTTACCGCCGCAAAAACCGGATCCATTGGCGCCAAAACCCAAAGCGTTCAAGCCGCCGGGAATCAAACCACGACCCGACAAGCAGACGTACGTGCCGAACCCGGGGGGTAAACGAGGTCCGGAGGCGGGTAAGGCGAGGCGGGCGGAGGTGGCGGCGGCCCGGGTGGCGAACGCGCCACGTGGCGCGTGGAAACCCGGCAGCGGCGGGGCGCCGAAGAGTTTGCCGGTTAAGTCGTTTGGGAAATTCGACCCTGGGCCGTTTCCCGCGCCTACCAGCCTACGGAACACCCAGTACGTGCAGTGAGTTTAGGGTTAAGCGTGCGTGTGAGTGGGTAGAGGCAGGCGGTGGAAGCGTTCATTTGGGAGGAAACCAAACCGCGGGCGACCTCCTCGCGTGCGTAGGCGCTCGTGACTGAAAATCCAAGTTGTTAACAGAAGTGTAAAAACTAAATTTATTGGTGACGTCACTCTGCATCGCGCGCGCACATGGCGTCATCTGCGTCGCTGTCTCCCGCTTCGTCGCGCGTCGTCGCGCCCTCCACGCGTCGCCGCTCCACGCGTCGTCGCGCGTCATCGTCGTCCGTGTCCACGCGATGCGCCGCCGAGGCTGGCGGCACGATCCGGCGCGAAGTGCTCGACCGCGGCGACCGCGGTAAGATCAACACCGTGGACGATCGCAACTGGTACTCGCAACCGAGGCTGTGCACGCACGTCGACGACGAGTTCCTCGCGCAGCTCACGCAGCTGTACCGCGAACGTATCCCGGCCGGGGGTAAGGTGCTCGACATGTGCAGCTCGTGGATCAGCCACCTGCCGCCCGAGGTGGAGTATTCGGAGGTGGTGGGCCACGGCCTGAACGCCGAGGAGCTCGGAAAAAACAAAAGGCTCAGTCGCTTCTTCGTCAAGAACCTCAACGTGGACCCGTCGTTCGCCGCGGAGGACAAGACGTACGACGCGGTGGTGTGCTGCGTGAGCGTGCAGTACCTGCAGAGGCCCGAGGAGGTCTTCGCGGAGGTGTATCGCGTCTTAAAACCTGGCGGGGTGTTCATCGTGTCATTCTCGAATCGAATGTTTTACGAGAAAGCAATCGCAGCTTGGCGAGATGGCACTGGATTTTCGCGGGCGCAGCTGGTGAAGCAGTACTTTCAGTGCGTCAGCGGGTTCACGCAGGCGGAGGTCATCACGGAGGTTGGCGTGACCCCCGATGACTCTTTGTTAGGTAAGCTCAAGAAGTTCATGAAGCGGTCCAGCTCCGACCCTTTCTACGCAGTGGTTGGCTACCGCAACTACAAACGTGTGGACTAGACTCGTACCGGTGGCGACGTTCAATAAACTACAATGCTCAATCAACATTCAAATACAAACGAGTGGCCGAGTAGACATGAGTAGACTTGCGACGGCGGCGACGTTCAATCAACTACCTTCAATGCTCAATCAACATTCAACGCGCCCTCCTTTCGCATCGCCTCGAACTTGGCCCGCACCTGCGCGTTGAGCTCCGGGTCCTCGTCAAACACCGGCGCGTCCTCCTCGTCGAACTCTTCATCCTCCTCCTCTCCGTCGGAATGTGAGAGGTAACCGGCGCCGCCCCCCGAGGTGAATGAATTCGCGCCTATGAGCAGCTGGTCCGTCTCCGCGGGTACCAACGCCCTTAAGAAATCGAGCATCTGCCGCCACGCCCCGGGCGCACCCGCACCCTTAACCCCGTCGCGCCTCAAACCCTGCAACCCGCGAAGAAACGTGCCATCCTCCACGTCGCCGCCCTCTCTCCACGCCACCGTCCGATCGTTCAAAACCCGCTCAGCCCACTCGCTCAACGTACCGGCGACGTCACCGAAGGCTTTCGCGGCGTCAACCGCCAAAGCCTCCTCCGCGTGCCCTCGCTCTGTACCCTCCATCGCGTTCCTGAGCGTGGCGCACACCGCCGCGACCACCCCGACAGCCTCCTGCGCGTCAATCTCCGCAGGTCCATCGTCGTCTCCGGTGACATTTCCGGTGACCCGCTCCGCTAAGCTCGCCAACGCCGCCGGTCCCTTGGCGCGTTCGAAAGCTGTAAACAAAACACTTGAAGTCAGTCCAATTGCCCGTACGTAAATAAAAAGAAACTCACCCTCCAACCCGTGCGGGTCCTCCGTGCGTTGCAACAGGTACGGAAGCATGAACCGCGTCGTCAGCGCCCGTGACGCCTGGTCCGGGCACATCGCGCCAGGTGTCGCGTGATGCGACAGGAGCCTTGGGAGGATGGAATCGAGCCGAGACGCGTGGGGATCGGGAAGCTCGGCGAGAAACGAGCCAACCGCTCGGGTCACCGCCAACCGCGTATCCGGATCGCCAGTCACGTCCGTCCCGTCATCCAACACGTTCTCCAGGTACTCCAGAAGTAAGCCAGCCGT
>Ga0209425_10004899_pt1 | contig 13390 bp, 11 predicted proteins | sample COG_05_FD_184749 | JGI IMG/M metagenome (GOLD analysis project Ga0209425, IMG submission 184749) | Pelagic Microbial community sample from North Sea - COGITO 998_met_05 (SPAdes) (version 2) | ecosystem: Environmental > Aquatic > Marine > Neritic zone/Coastal water | place: Helgoland, sampling... | reverse complement strand
GCAATTTTTGTTACCTTAATTTATGGGATTTTAAGATTTGCAAATTTTGCAACTGGAGACATGATGTCTTTTGGGACAATGTTCACAATCCTGTTTACTTGGTATTTTCAATCTTTAGGTATCAGTCTTGGTGTCTTCCCAACTGCACTTCTGGCGATTCCTTTTGCCATAATATTTATGATTGGCTATATGCTATTAGTAGATAAATTTGTCTTCAGATATTATAGAGTTAATAAAAGTCCGCCAGTTCAGTTAGCAATGGTCAGTATTGGTGTAATGTTTGTAACTCAAGCTGTTGTAAGAATTATTATTGGTCCTTCAGATAGAAGATTTTTTGATGGAGAAAAATTTATAATTAAAGCTGGAGAATTTAAAGAAATAACAGGATTAAACGAAGGTCTTGCAATTAAATCCACTCAATTAATCACAATTTTTGTGACAATGATTTTAGTCTCAACTCTTTTTTGGTTTTTGAACAAAACAAAAACTGGAAAAAGCATGAAAGCGTATTCAGACAATGAAGACTTAGCATTGCTTTCAGGAATAGATCCAAAAAAAATAGTTATGATAACTTGGATAATAGCAGGAATTTTAGCTACCATCGGTGGAGCTTTGTATGGATTAGACAAAAGTTTTAAACCATTTACATACTTCAATAACATGCTACCTATATTTGCTGCAGCAATCGTTGGAGGGATTGGAAATCCATTTGGAGCGTTCTTAGGAGGGTATGTAATTGCTTTTTCAGAAATACTCTTAACTTATGCTTATAGAAAATTTTTTATGTATGTTTTGCCAGAAAGTATGGAGCCTGATGGCTTAGTACAACTACTTTCAACTGATTATAAATTTGCAGTATCTTTTTCTATACTTGTAATTGTATTATTATATCGACCATCAGGAATTTTTAAAGGCAAGGTACTGTGAGAAAAAATATAAATGTAATTGCAGCTTATAGTATTATGATGGGGTTGATTATACTTGTAGGAATATTTCAATCCTGGAATATTGCATTATCTATATTTAATCTTTGTTTAATTTCAGCTGTGATGACAATGGGTGCAAATATTCAGTGGGGTTATGCAGGATTAATTAATTTTGGAATAATGGGTTATACAGCGTTAGGTGGTTTAGCAGCCGTTTTAATATCTGTAGATCCTGTGCAAGAAGCTTGGAGAGCAGGCGGTTTTGATATCTTAATGTGTTTATGGCTAATAATTGTAATGGTATTAGTTATAAGGTTTATATTAAAAAATTATGAAAAATCTAAAATAAGAACTTATTCTATTGCTGCAATTATTATTGCTGGTGTAATAGCAATTCGAATAAGTGCTGAACCAGGAATTGAGGCTATTGAGTCAGTTGATCCAGCTAAAACAGGATTTCTTGGTGGGTTTGGTTTACCGATTGTATTTTCATGGATAGTTGGAGCTTTGTTTGCTGGAGGCTTGGCGTTTATTGTTGGAAAAGTAGCACTAGGACTCAGAGCTGATTATTTAGCAATAGCAACTTTATTGATATCTGAAATCGTAATTGCAATTATCAAACATGAAGATTGGCTGACAAGAGGTGTGAAAAATGTAATAGGTTTAAAAAGGCCAGCACCTTATGAAGTAGATCTTCAAAAAACAGATTGGTTCATTAATTTAGTTGAAAAATTTAACTCCGGCAAGCTGGCTTTAATATCTGATTTAGTAGAGAGGCAAGCAACTTTAAATCAATTAGTAATTGAAGGCTCATCTGTATTTGTTAAGCTTTGTTACTCTGGATTATTCTTAACAGTTGTAATTATATTGTTAATTCTAACTCAAAAAGCGCTTTATTCACCATGGGGCAGAATGATGAGAGCAATTAGAGACAATGAAGAAGCAGCTAATGCAATGGGAAAAAATGTTGTTAAGCAACATCTATTAATTTTTATTTTGGGATCTGCAATCGTTGGAATAGCAGGGGCAATGCTAGTTACTCAAGATGGATTATTTACTCCAGGAAGCTACAGACCCATGAGATACACTTTTTTAATTTGGGTAATGGTTATAGTTGGTGGAAGTGGAAATAATTTTGGGGCAATCTTAGGTGGCTTTGTAGTTTGGTTTTTATGGATTGAAGCTGCACCAATTGGATTATATCTGGTTAATTTGACCACTGCAGGTTTAGATGATACTCATTTTTTAAAAGTTCATTTAATTGAAAGTGTACCTTATTTTAGATTTTTAATGATGGGTTTAGGTCTATTGTTAATCATGAGATACAGACCAAGAGGTATACTTCCTGAAAAAATAGAAATAAAATAAAACTATGAAATATATTATAACAGGTGCCGCAATAGCTTGGGCTTTATATATGGCTGATAAATATTTGTTCTTTTAAAAAAAACCCCCAGCAAATTAATGCTAGGGGTTTAAATTTTAGATAAAAAATTATCTTTGTTTTTTAGTTTTGAATTTACCGCCTTTAACTTCTTGTTCTAAGAAAGAGCCTTCAGCTTCACCGACGCTAGTAAAAGTAACTCCAGTTGCCCCTTCATAGTCAACCTTTTTACCACTAGCTAATAAATCTAAACCCTTTTTAAGTTCACCTGGATAAATTTTTGTTCCAGGGCCATTAGCAACATCCATTACATTTTTTGCAATTGATGATCTATCAGCTGATCCACCTGCTTGCATTGCTAAAACAATTAAAGCAGCTGCATCATAAGACTCACTTGTGTAAGGACCTGAACTGTCAATACCAGCAGCTTTTGCTACGTCAGCAAATACACCTGCTCCTTTTCCAGTTGAACCAGGCATTGAACCAAAAGATTTTTTCAAATCTTTTCCAAATGTATCAACTAAAGATTGACCAATCATACCATCAGATAAAATAAATTTATCAAAAGCGCCAGCATCTAAAGATCCTTGAATTATTCCTTTTCCACCTTGATCAAGATATCCAATAACAGCGACTGCATCACCACCTGCTGAAGCAAGGGTTGCTACTTCTGATGAATAATCTGCTTTACCATCTTCATGTGCAGTTACAGTAGTAACTTTGATACCATGAGCTTTGACAGCTGCTTCATATACATCTGCTAAACCTTTACCATAGTCATTATTAGTATAAGTGATAGCAACACTTTTTACTTTCCTATCTTTAGTAATGTCTGCTAAAATTTGACCTCCTCTAGCATCTGAAGGTGCAGTTCTAAAGAAATACCCTTTGTCATCTAAAGTAGTTAATCCAGGAGAAGTTGCAGAAGGTGAAATCATTACTACACCATTTGGAACAGCAACATTTGAAGCTATCGCTCCAGTTACACCTGAACAGTCAGCACCCATAATAGCTGCCACACCTTGTGAAATAACACCTTCAGCTGCTGCTGTTGCTGCTGCTGAGTCAACACAAGTTGAGTCTGCTCTTATTACAGTTATTGTTTCTCCACCTAAAAGCGAACCAGAGTCTGAAGCTTCTTTAAAAGCAAGCTCAGCAGATGCAGCCATAGCTGGCGTTAGAGACTCAATAGGGCCAGTAAATCCCAATATGATCCCCATTTTAACTTCTGCATATGTATTCGTTGTAAAAGTAGAAACGAATATATACGCGGCTATAAATAGTTTTTTCATTATTTTCCTTTTTATTGTTAACAATTTATAAAAAACTGATTTAATTATGATTAACTATATTTTTCAATGGGTAAATTATCTTATTTTATGAAGTAAAAAGACTGAACTTATCACAATAATTCCACCCAATATGAACAGAGTAGTAGGCACCTCTGCAAATATTAAAAAACTTAAAGCTATCCCGAATATAGGAAATAAAGAATAAGAGGGAAAAATTTGTCCTACAGTATAGAATTTGTATAAATAAAACATCATTAAATGTGCTCCTAATGAAACAACAATAGCTTGATAAGAAATCAAAATCCAAGAATTACGATTAATTGATTGAATGTTCAAAACAGTATCACCCTCAATAAAATAAGATAAAATTATTAAGATTACAAAACCAAATAAACCTGTGAATGCATTAGTTAAACTAATATCCAAATCTCTTAATTGTCTAGAAAAAACTTGGGCAAAAGCAAAAGATAATGCCATTAAGCTTGCAAAAAATAATCCTAAAAAATTATCAACTAATTTTGGATCAAAAAATATTATCAATACACCAATAAAAGCAGCAAATATTAAAAGCCACTTCTTATTACTTATATTTTCATTTAGTATAAATGCACTTAAAAGAATTCCAAAAGGAATTGCTAATTGAGAACCAACAATTACTGGAGAAATGATAGACGAATAATATAAAGCTAATGTCATAAACACGTAAACCATAACACCCATAGAAATAGAAAATGCCACTAAAGACGGTATATATTTCTTATCTGGTATTTTAAATCTCCAAAAGGGAATTAATATTATCAAAACTAGACCCATTCTAAGGGATGCCATAAGAATTGGTGGCACAGAGTCATTTAAAACCAATTTAGTGAAAGGGAAAGCGCTTCCATGTGCTATTGCTATAAAAAGTAAAATTAGTAAATGTTTAATTGGCAATTTATATAAGACTAAAAATATTGTTTAAAAGTTTCATTAATCGATAAAACACCATAATCACTTAATCCACCAATGATTAATTGTAATGCCACAAGTAAAATAAAACCTAATCCAATGTAAACTATCCACAAATGTTTTTGTATATAATTTGCCATATATGTAGCTAATGCTCCTGTTAACACAACTGACAACATCAAACCAAAAATCATAAATCCAAAGTATCCTTTTGCAGCAGCTACAACACCTATAACGTTATCAAAACTAATCATGATATCTGCAAATAGAACTTTTCCAATACTATTAATATAAGAAGGTTCTTTGATTTTTTTTGTTTGAGATCTTACTTTTTTTATATCGACCAAATCTTTTCTTAAGTCATTAACTATCCAAATTAATAGAAGACCACCTAAAATTTTAATAAAATAAAATTTAAATAAATATGTAGCAAATATCGCAAAAAAAATTTTGAAAACAAATGCTCCTACGACACCCCACATGATAATCTGTTTTCTATTTTTTGGTACAAAATTAGCTGCTATTGAACCAACTATAACAGCATTATCTGCTGTAAGAATTATCGTAATAAAAATAATTTTTGTTAAAATAATAAGTTCTTCAATCAAGATAAATAACTATATTAAATAAAAAGGAAAATTTCAAATTAAACTATTATAATTAGTATTTTGATTTTTTCTTTCCCTCTATAACTTCTTTTAACTCATTGTACTCTTCACAATTACAGGCTTTAAGAACATCTAATCTTTCTTTTGCAAGATTAATTCTATTTGTAGCAACATAAAGTTCACCCAAATATTCATTAATACCACTATGATTAGGATTTATAGCCAAGCCTTGTAAATAATATTTTTCTCCATTTTCATAGTCTCCTAGTTTTCTTGTTGTGAAACCAAGGTAGTTAAGCGTATCAGCATTATTTGGAATTTTATCATTAGACTTTATTAAAAATTTTTGAGCTTTCTCATAATTTTTTTTTGCTTTATCAGCTTTTTCTTTTTCTTCGTACTTCTTTGCAGACTCTATTAATTTTACAGCTTTATCATAGTTTGAACTGGAACTTGAGGAAGATCCAGCTGCATGAGAGTTACCTATTAACATCAAAGTAACAAACAACGTTAAAATAATTTTTTTCATTATTAAATAAATTTATTCATTTTGTTTAAAGGTTTTAGTTCAAGTTTGTTTTTCAACAAATTATCTCTAATCGATTTTGCTGTAGCTAACGAACTTAAGTTATCCCCATGTATACATATAGAGTCAATTTCACAAGGTATCTGTTTCCCACTGTGACAATTAAGAGCCTGCGTTTTAACCATCTTTAAAACATGCTTTTTTGCTTCTTCTGGGTCAGTTATTAAGGCGTGTGATTTTTTTCTAGAAACCAGATTTCCATCATCCTCATAATTTCTATCAGCAAAAATTTCACATGCAATTTTCATATTGAATTTTTTTGCAGCCTCTTCCATTTTTGACCCTGTAGGAACAAGATAAATCAAATCTTTATCAATTCCATTTATAACCTTAGCAATCGTTGTCGAAAGTTCTAAATCTTCACATGCCATGTTATTTAAAGCACCATGAGGTTTTATATGGGTAACTTTATCACCATGATTTGAAGCTATTTTTTGGAGTAATTCATATTGATCAATTAACAGTTTTTTTATTTCGTTTGAGGATAAATTCATTCTTTCTCTTCCAAAATTTTCAGGATCATTGAAAGATGGATGTGCTCCAATACTAACTCCATTTTTTCGAGATATTTGCACAACCTGATTCATTGTTTCTTCATCCCCAGCATGATAGCCACAAGCAATATTTGCTGAATTTACTATCTTAAGTAAATCGGGATCATGTTTATTTGAATGGTGTTTTGATTTTTCACCTAAATCGCAATTGATATTAATTTCCATAGTAATATTTCTTGAAGTATAACATGTGATGATAAAAAATATATCAAATCTTGGTGATGCGGCTTTATATTGTGATTTTGGTACAGAAGTAAATAAAGAAACAAATTCAAAAGTAATTAAATATTTTAGAAACCTCAAAGAAAAAAAAATTCAAGGAATAATAAATTTAACTCCATCCTATAATAAACTTATTATTTCTTTTGATCTTAAAAAAACTAACTTTAAAGAAATAAAAAAAAAAATTGAAAATTTGGATGTTAATGACATCGTACCAGAATTTTCGAAAAAAATTGAAATACCAATTTGTTGTACAGATGATTTTTCATTAGATATAAAAAGATTGGAAGAAAAACTTTCTTTAAAAAGAGAAAAAATTTATGAAAATTTTTTTAATAAAGAATATTTTTGTTATATGACAGGTTTTATTGCTGGAATGCCGTTTTTAGGGGATCTTGATAAAAATCTGAGAGCTAATCGATTAGAAACTCCAAGAGTTAAAGTTCCAAAAGGCTCAGTAGGATTAACTGAACAATTTGCCAATATCTATACCTTTGAAAGCCCAGGTGGATGGAATATAATTGGAAATACACCAAAAGAAATATTTGATAGTTCAAAAACAGAAAATCCAAACTTGGTTTCTCCAGGAGATATAATTGTCTTTAAACAAATATCATTTGAGAATTACAGAAATTATAATGAATAGTTTTTTTGAAATAATTAGAGCAGGAATTAATACCACGTTTCAAGACGAAGGTAGGAACAACCTTTATCATATTGGCATACCCTTTAGCGGCGCGATGGATAAACGAAATTATTTATTATCCAATAGTTTGTTAGGTAATAAAATTAATAAACCAGTCATTGAGTTTGCTTATCAAGGACCTTTAATAAAGTATAAAGGTGATAAGATTAATTTTGTTATTACTGGAGATGTAATATTTAAAATAATTAAAAAGGAAAGTGAAATACAGGGAAATTGTTATGAAAACTATTTTATTGAAGATGGAGATCAGATTGATGTGATATCAACCAATAAATCTGTTTATGGTTATTTAGCTATAAGTGGTGAATTTGATTTAAAATCTCAGTGGGGAAGTTGCTCAATAAATACCAAAGCAAATGTTGGTTCTAACAATGGTAAAAAACTTCAAGATAATCAAAAAATAAAAATTTTAAAAATTAAAACTACTCAAATTAAAAAAAAATTAAATTATATCAATACCAAAATTGAAAAAATAAGAGTGATCAAAGGAACAAATTTTGATTATTTTTCTGATGAAGGAAAAAAGATATTTTTTGAAAAAGAATATACAGTTTCCAAATTGTCTGACCGAATGGGAATGCGATTAGAGGGTTCAAAGATTGAAAATATTATTGACACCAATATAAGATCTGAAGGTCTTATCAAAGGTGTAATTCAAGTTCCTGCTGATGGAAATCCAATTATAATGCTATCTGATCATGGAACGATTGGAGGATATCCTAAAATCGGAGTTGTTATTAGTGCAGATTATGACAAATTAGTTCAATTATCACCAGGATCAAAAATTAAATTTCAAGAAATAGAATTATCTGATGCAGAAACTTTATTTAAGCTGTATGAAATGGAGACTCAGAATTTAATCTCACAATTAAAATGAATATAATAAGAAATTTACCAGGACCATTATTAATATTTTTAGGAGCTTTAAGTTTAAGTTTTGGAGGATTAATTGTAAAATCTTTTGAGGGAGCAACATTATGGCAAATTTTATTTTGGAGATCTTTATTTTTTTCTTTGACAGTTTTAGCTTTTTTAATAATTAGCTATAAAAAGAAAACTATCAAAGCTTTTTATGAATCAGGTTTGCCAGGGTTCGTTGGTGGAATTATATTATCTTTTGGTTTCTGTGGTTATGTTTTTGCTATGTATAATACCACAGTAGCAAATACTAATTTTATAATATCTCTCCAAATATTATTTCTTGCAATATTTGGTTATTTTTTTTTAAAAGAAAAAATTAATACAATCACTTTAGTTTCAATAGTTTTAGCTATGACAGGAGTTTTGGTAATGGTTGGAAATTCTTTAACACCTGGTGAATTATCTGGAAATCTTGCTGCTTTTACAATGCCCATTACATTTGCTGTTTTAATTATGATTGTAAGAAAATTTCCAACTGTAGATATGGTACCAGCACAATTTATAGCTGGTATTAGTTCTTGCCTAATTGGATTTTTACTTTCAACTAAAATAATGATTTCACCAAATGATATTTTTCTAGGTTTCTTAGCAGGCTTTTTTCAAGTTGGTTTTGGGTTTATTTTTATAACTATTGGAGCACGAACAACTCCTTCAGCAATGGTAGGAATAATCATGTTATCAGAATCAGTATTAGGGCCTATATGGGCTTTTCTATTTGTAAGTGAAAGACCTTCAACTTATGGATTAATTGGAGGTGCAATAATTCTATCTGCTGTATTATTGCAGTTTTATACCCTATTTAATAAGAATAAAAAAAACGTTTCTAATTGACATTTTAAGATAGTTGTAAGATTATTGATTAACGGGAGAGACTACATAATATCGTAGCGCCGAAGGAGCAACCACCCAGGAATCTCTCAGGCAAAAAGGACCGTAACATATTAACTCTGGAAAGAGATTGAATTCTCGCCGAAGGAGCAAAACTCTCAGGCAAATATACAGATGGGTAGAAAGAGTTAATAATGTGGAAATAAAAGAAACATCTTTAATAAAATTACACAAATCTCATGGTGCAAAACTTGTGGAATTTGCAGGTTATAATATGCCTATTCAATATTCAGACGGCATTTTAAACGAGCATAAATTTACAAGATCAAATTGTGGAATTTTTGATGTTTCACATATGGGTCAGTTATTTATCATTGGAGACAATGATTTAACAGAAGATCTAGAAAAAATATTTCCTATTGATCTACAGAGCCTAAAAAAAAATCAAAGTAAGTATTCATTTTTAATGAATGATAATGGTGGTATTTATGATGATTTAATTATTACTAAGATAAATAATGGATATTTAATAATTTTAAATGCAGCTTGTAAAGATAATGATTTAAAGATTATTAAAAAAAAATTAAATGGCAAATATAAAATAGACCTTAAAGACAATTTATCTCTGGTAGCGCTTCAAGGGCCTGGCTCTAAAAATGTCCTTGAGAAAATTATACCAGAAATTGATAATTTAAAATTTATGCATGGTGATGAATTTAAATTTTCTAATTTGGATATTTATATTACTAGATCAGGCTATACGGGTGAAGATGGTTTTGAAATATCAATACCAAATGAGATTGCTGAAAAGTTTACAAAAGAATTGCTTGATAAAGGTTCAAAATTAATTGGATTAGGAGCTAGAGATACATTACGTATGGAAGCAGGACTTTGTTTGTACGGAAATGATATAGATACAGAAACCACTCCCATTGAAGCGAATTTGAAATGGGCTATATCAAAAAAAAGAATAAATGATCAATATCCAGGGTCTGAAGTTATAAAAAAACAGATTCAATCAGGGGTAAAAAAATTAAGAGTTGGAATAAAACCAGATACTAAAGTTATTGCTAGAGCAAATACAAAAATATTTAATGAAGAAAATAAAGAAATTGGAAAAATTACAAGTGGTACATTTGGCCCAAGTGTAGATCATCCAATATCTATGGGATATGTTGACAATAATTATTCTTCACTAGATACAAAAATATTTTTAGAAATTAGAGGAAAAAAAGTTTCTGCAAATATTTGTAAGTTACCATTTTATCAAAAAAACTATGTAAAGGAGATATAAATGTCTGAAGTAAAATTTTCTAAAGAACATGAATGGATCAAGTTAGAGGGAGAAGTGGCAACTATTGGAATTACAAAACATGCAACTGAGATGTTAGGAGATATTGTTTTTGCAGAGCTTCCTGATAAAGGTTCAAGTGTAGAAAAAGATGGAACAGCAGGTGTAGTTGAGTCAACAAAAGCAGCAAGTGATGTTTATACCCCGGTAAGTGGAGAAGTTGTTGATACAAATCAAGCGATAGTAGACGATCCTGCAAAAATTAATGAAGACCCAGAGGGTGCTGCATGGTTTTTTAAATTAAAGATGAAAGATATGTCTGAAATGGATAGTTTAATGAATAAAGATGAATATGATAAATTTGCAAAAGAAAGTGGTAATTAGATGTTAAAGAGCGCGCAAAAAGATTTTATCCAAAGACATATAGGTCCTTCTGAAAAAGAACAAGAAACAATGTTGCAAGAACTAGGTTATAAAAGTTTAGACGAACTCATAAAAAATACTGTACCAGAAAAAATTTTATTTAGAGACAGCTTAGATATTGGTGACCCAAATTCTGAATATAAAGCATTAAGAAAATTAAAAAATATTTCAAAAAAAAATAAAATTTTTTCAAGTTTTATTGGTATGGGTTATTATGGAACATACACACCCTACGTTATATTAAGAAACATATTAGAAAATCCTGGTTGGTATACATCATATACTCCATATCAGCCTGAAGTAGCCCAGGGTCGACTAGAAATGCTACTAAACTTTCAACAAATGATTATTGATTTTACTGGAATGGACATAGCAAATGCCTCACTTTTAGACGAAGGTACTGCTGCTGCCGAAGCAATGGGATTAAGTTATAGACTATCAAAAACTGAGACCAAAAAAGTATTTGTTTCAAAAAATTGTCACCCTCAAACTATTGAAGTCATTAAAACTAGAGCAGAACCTCTAGGTTTAGAGATAATAGTTGGTGATGAAGATAAAGATATCAATGACAATATAATTTGTGGAATTCTTCAGTATCCAGGGACTTTGGGGGATATAAAAGATCCTAGTGAGGCTATTAGTAAAATCCACAAAAACAATGGCAAAGCAGTTTTAGCATGTGATTTACTTGCGCTAGCAAAACTCAAAACACCTGCTGAATTAGGAGCAGATATAGCTGTAGGCAGTTCTCAGAGATTTGGAATTCCGATGGGTTATGGCGGTCCTCATGCAGCATTTTTTGCAACAAAAGATGAATATAAAAGATCAATGCCTGGAAGGATAGTTGGTGTCTCAGTAGATAGACACGGTAAAAAAGCATTTAGATTGGCTCTTCAAACTAGGGAACAACATATTAGAAGAGACAAGGCTACTAGTAATATTTGTACAGCGCAAGCTTTGTTAGCAATAGTTTCAGCAGCTTATGCAGTTTATCATGGGCCCAAAGGCATAAAAAAGATCGCAGAGACTGTTTCACAATTAACTAAGAATTTTGCTGATAAATTAAAACAATCTGGTTACGAACTTTACTCAGATGATTTTTTTGACACTGTCACGGTAAAAACTTTAGATAAAACAGATAAGATTTATAAAAATGCCTTAGATCAAGGTGTGAATATTCGAAAAGTAAATTCTGAATTATTAGCAGTTTCTTTTGACGAAAGAAAAAATCTATACAGAGCAAATCAATTATTAAAAATATTTAATTGTTCGGAGACAATTAAAGAGTCAATGAATGAAAGCTTATCAAATTTACCAAAAAAATTATTAAGAACTTCATCTTATTTAGATCATCCTGTATTTAATAGTTATCACTCAGAAACGGAAATGCTTAGATATTTAAAAAGATTAGAGGATTCTGATATAGCATTAAACAGGACGATGATTGCTCTTGGTTCTTGTACCATGAAATTAAATGCAGTCTCTGAAATGATACCAGTTACATGGAAAGAATTTTCACAACCTCATCCATTTTCTCCAGTTGAACAAATGGATGGTTATAGAGAACTTTTTACTGATTTAAAAAATTGGTTAAGATCTATTACAGGCTTCTCAGGTGTTTCTCTACAACCTAATGCTGGCGCTCAAGGAGAATTTGCTGGGTTAATGGTTATTAGAAAATTTCATGAGAAAAATGGTGAATTAAACCGTAATGTTTGTTTAATACCAAGTTCAGCTCATGGCACTAACCCTGCTAGTGCTCAAATGGTAGGTATGAAAGTTGTAGTTATAAAATGTGATGAACAAGGAAATGTAGATTATGAGGATTTAAAAAAGAAAGCTGAGGAACATTCTGAAAATTTAGCAGCGTTAATGGTTACATACCCCTCAACCCATGGTGTTTTTGAAGAGAAGATAACGGACATTTGTGACTTAATACACAAACATGGTGGTCAGGTGTATATGGATGGAGCAAACTTAAATGCCTTGGTGGGAGTCGCAAAACCTGGCAATTTTGGTCCAGATGTATGTCATATAAATTTACATAAAACTTTTTGTATTCCTCATGGAGGTGGAGGTCCAGGAATGGGCCCGATAGCATGTAAAAAACATTTAGAAATATTTTTACCTAAACATTCTGTAATTAAGGATTGTGGACCTGCTACAGGAATAGGTGCTGTGTCGGCTGCCCCATGGGGAAGCTCAAGTATCTTATCCATTTCTTGGATGTATATTAAAATGATGGGGTCTGAGGGTTTAAAAAAAGCATCTCAGGTTGCAATTTTGAATGCGAATTATGTTGCTCATAAATTAAAAGACTCATTTCCAATTTTATACAAAGGAAAAAATGGCAATGTTGCACATGAATGTATTATTGATATCAGAAAAATCAAAACAGAAACTGGTATTACTGAGGAAGATATAGCAAAGAGACTTATTGATTTTGGTTATCATGCTCCAACAATGTCATGGCCAGTTGCAGGCACAATGATGATTGAGCCTACTGAGAGTGAGAGTTTAAGTGAAATGAATAGATTTTGTTCAGCACTTCAAAAAATTAAACAGGAAATCGATAAAATTCAATCAGGTGATTACGATAAGTTAGACAATCCACTTAAAAATGCGCCACATACTCACGTTGAATTAAGCTCAAACAAATGGGAACATAAGTATGAAAGGGAAGAAGCTGCTTATCCTTCTG
>Ga0209425_10004892_pt1 | contig 13407 bp, 10 predicted proteins | sample COG_05_FD_184749 | JGI IMG/M metagenome (GOLD analysis project Ga0209425, IMG submission 184749) | Pelagic Microbial community sample from North Sea - COGITO 998_met_05 (SPAdes) (version 2) | ecosystem: Environmental > Aquatic > Marine > Neritic zone/Coastal water | place: Helgoland, sampling... | reverse complement strand
ATGCCTGCTCGAACCATCCTGTAATCGGCTACAGGCTAAACGACTGACCGGTTGTGTACAAACGGGACGAAACCAACTCGCAAGCATAACCAAGGCATGGCCTGCAAGGAGTGCCGAGCCCAGGATCCAGAAACCGGCAGACAGAAATCCGCCCACCGGTATTTTACCCCCACCCTCCAAGGATAGGGGTGGGAACAAAAGACATACTCCACCCGAAAGTAACAGGAACAATCCAACCTTTGGTTTTTGCAACCAGGTAAAGCCAGGTGACCAGTCACCCTTGGAAAGAACCTGAGCCGGTGGGGTTTGCATCGCGTCGCGAGCCGGTAGCCAACCAGCAAGCAGGGTAAAGAAAAGACCCAATCCCACCCCGAACACACAATCCATCCAGGTAAGTGAAATCGCATCCAGTGTAGTCGCAAAATAAAGCGCATTTACGGTGTCCGCTAACATCTGGGCGGAAAAATAAGCAAAGAACCAACCCACTCCAATCCCCGCAACTGATCCAATTAATCCAATGATAATTGATTCCAACAAGGAAACAAGAAAGAGAACCTCCCTACTTACACCTAGAGAGATCAGGGTGGCAAATTCAGTTCTTTTACGAACCACGGCCGCGTCCAGAGCCTGTAAGATAAGATAGGCTCCGACCAAAATTGCAATTAGGGAAAGAATGGTGAGGTTCAGGCGAAAGGCCGCGGTCATGGCCGCACGATCGACTGCCCGGTTTTCGGTCGGGCTCAGGGAGATATTTTCCGGAAGCCCGCGGGTTAGGCGTTTTTCAACTTCCTTGAGGTAGCCGGAATCTTGTCGAAGGTCTGGCCGATTGAGAATAACTTCGACCCGGTTGATTTCCCGGGGTCGGCTAAGGAGTGATTGAACGGTGGGAATATCTGCGATGACCAAGTCGTCCGGTAAAGCCGAGCCGTCCGGCTTTATAATTTTTCGGATCCCCATTTGCTGACGGCGACCACTGGCAACAATAGTGATCTCACCACCCTCCTCCACACCAAGTTTATCCGCAGTGGCTTGGCCAATCCAGACTAAGTTTTCACTCCCCAGCCAATCATACCAGGAAGATTCATCCTCACCAAAATCAATTTTATTTTCGACCAAGTCAGGCAGGTTGGCCAGTGACATTAAGTCGAGTCCGACCAGACGAAGTTGCTGGGCAGGCTGACTTTCGGAATCAAGTGCAGTGACGGAACCTTCTATAACTGGCACCATATGCCAATCTGGATCTCCCGCCAAATTACTCAGCTTCGGCAAAACATCAGTGGATAACCTCTGGGTTGGTGATTCGATCAGAAAATCGCTCTGTCCGGAAACCGCCTGATTAAAAAGACCGAAATTGGCCGAAGCTGAACGGCTCGCCTGGCGAATTCCATTAAATGCCCCCACACCGACTGCAACGATGGCAAGGAGTAAAAGATAACTACCCAGCTTTTGCTTCCAATGCCTAAGTGTTGTTCGGACAAGAAGGAGAAGGACGAGGCGGAGAGAATGAGGAAGTATGGACATGCAGGAGCTTAGACCAGCGTTCCATCTTTCATGGAAATCACCCGGTTACAAATCCGAGTGGATGCCTGGTCATGGGTAACTAATAGAAGGGCGACCTGAAACTCTTTTGACAAATCTTCCAACAGGTCAAGAACCTGTCCGCCAATATCAGAATCCAAGCTGCCAGTTGGTTCATCGGCAAGGATTAGGTTCGGCCGGTGAATCAAAGCACGTGCAATAGCCACTCGCTGGCACTCCCCTCCACTCAACGCATCCGGTTTATGATGGGCCCGATGAGACAAGCCAATCGCATCAAGTAACTTCTCGACTCTTTCCATTCGTTCCCGTTTGGGCATATCAACTAACTGCGCAGGGAATTCTATATTTTCCATCGCTGAAAGTGTGGGCAAAAGATGAAAGGATTGAAAAACATACCCGATTGACTGCCGCCTGGTTTGCTCAAGATTTTTTGGGCTCATATCGTTAAGGGATACACCACCCAACCTGATTTCACCCTGGTCCATTGATTCAATCCCACAAATACAATTGAGCAAAGTGGATTTACCACTACCACTGGGACCCATTAATGCAACCCGTTCTCCCACGTCTAATTTAAGATCGACCCCCTTCAGAACATCAACCTGTCCAAATGACCTATGGAGCGAGTTTATCTCCAATGCAAATTGTTGAGTACTCCCGGTATGCGGGGATGAAGAGGAAGAAATCATAAACCCATCTTACTCATGATAGACAAAAAGTCCAAAAGGGAATTGTGGAGACTCCCCCCTCTTTGAATAATTCGGCTCAGCATTTGACGATCTGTCCCAGAAACCTCAGTCCACGCCTCTGGTGATAAACCTGAACCCTTCATATTTACTGGGGTTTCAGAGCATGGTATTTCGGGTTCGATTCGCGTCACCTCCACCAAAGTTTCAAAGTCGTCAGACTGCGAAAATTCCTGTTTGGGAGTGGCATTCAGGGCGGTTTGCGTCGCCTTTTCAAGATCCAACCTGAGGTTTCTGGCTCTAGGCACTCCTTTTGCGAACACGGGATGATTCAATCCGTGGCACTCGGGTCTGCGCTTCAATAGCTCTCTTTCGAGTTCCTTGGTAATCGGGATTCTTGAGTCCAGGCGATTCTTGGTCGTTGCATCTCTCGGAAGTATGTGCGGCGTTTTCAAGTCGAATTACCATGTCGGTCTACTTGAGTTTGACCAGTTCTCCGTGCCTGAGGCTCCTTAGTGCTGCTGTTAGGTAAACAATCGATCGGTAGTCCAGAAGAATTTCAGAAAATTATGCCCAACCGCATAAGCGATTCCCGATTGAGTTGGGTTATCGTAAAAACGTCTTACCAAAGACTAGGATGATATGCTTTCCGACTCTTCGATATCCTCGAGCCTCTTGGCCACGTTTTGGAGAAGACGGTCCTCCTAATCAAGCATACGGGTAAGTTTTTTTAGGCGACTCCCCCGCCCCACCAAGCCTCGTTTGCTCGTTATCCGGCTCTCTAAATTAGCTACTAGCTTCTCCAAAGCAAAAACGGCATTTTCCAATTCCTTGTCCAAGGTTCCGACTTGTTCCTCCATTCGGCGCCTTCCATCCGTATCGGCACTGGAATTAGAAAGGGTTTTTATAAAAGAAAAAATGACAAGTCGTTGTGATATGGTAATATATTTCAACATAGTTCGTAAGTAGCCTATTAACGCAAAGCGTTTTTAGCACATGGCATATCGGGGTTGATTTTCTACACCTCTACAAAAGTGTAACTGCTTTGCCCTGTTCTATAACCTAATCCGGTAAAGAAGATGTTTCTAAGTTTAGCTATGATATTAAATGAAAAGATTTTCAGGTTTAAGCTATCAATTCATTAATCACATTTCCACCGAACTGTGAAAGTTGTTTGTATCTCCCGGCATGGTAATAGGTCAGTTTATTATCGTCCAAACCGAGTAAGTTAAGCCAGGTGCAGTGGACATCACGGATATGGTGGACGCACTCTTCTGCTTCCGCTCCAATCTCATCAGTGGCTCCGATGGTATACCCTGCCTTAGTTCCACCACCCGCGAACCACATGGTCATGGCTTTGGGATTATGATCTCTTCCATAGCTTGCTCCTCCACCTCTTATTCCATTGTCCGGGGTGCGTCCAAACTCGCCACACCAGACAACCAGGGTGTCTTCGAGGAGACCGCGTGCTTTGAGGTCACCTAGGAGAGCAGCGATTGGTTTGTCAACGGAACGGATAAGAGAGCCATGAGCTCGCGAAATATAATCGTGACTGTCCCAGTTCCCAGCGTAGGCCTGAACGAATCGGACACCCTTCTCGACCAACCGACGGGCTAATAGACATTTCCTTCCAAATGAATCTGTCTTGCTGTCTCCGATGCCATAGGCCTCACGGGTCTGTTCCGTCTCTCCATCAATATCAAGAATCCCCGGGACTTCCATCTGCATACGGTAAGCCAGTTCATAGGAAGACATACGGGCATTCAGTTCATCCTGTTGCGGACGCTTTTGGAAATGTTTTTTATTGAGCTGAGCAAGTAGGTCGAGGTTACTTCGCTGGTCCTCGCGGGTCATTCCTTTGGGTAGGTTAAGATCGAGGATCGGGCTACCTTCTGGTCTCAGAGGCGTGCCCTGGTAATCTGCGGGAAGAAAACCGTTGGACCAGTTGCTAGCACCACCCTGGGGGTAACTGGATCGAGGCAGGACGACAAAGCCGGGCAGGTTGTCATTTAGCGTGCCTAAGCCATAGGTTACCCAAGAACCAACGCCAGGGTCACCGCCAAAACGGTTACCTGTATTAACATGATAACAGGCAGTTGGATGGTTAACTGATTCGACCTGACACCCGCGGTAGAAGCACATGTCGTCCGCGTAATTTTTTAAATGATGCCATTCAGATGAGAAATCCGCTCCACATTTTCCGGCTTTTATAAAATCAAATGGACTTTTTACGAAATAACGATCCCCCGAGGACATGGCACTCTCACGTTCGCCATTCCGCTTGAATCGCTGGAGGTGTCTTTTATCAAGTTCCGGTTTGGGGTCGAATGTATCGATATGTGATGGGCCACCTTCCATCATTAAAAAAATGCAGCGTTTTGCTTTTGCTGGATGATGTGGACCTATCGAATGAATACTCTCTGCCTGTGCGAGGGAGGAAAATGCAAGTGATCCAAGCCCTGTACCCAAACCATAGAGAGCCTCCCGACGGGAAAGATTGGCGACAAAATTTTGCTGTTTCATAAGGTGTATCCGAGTTATGACCTAATCTAGGTAGGCGAATTCATTCGAGTTAAATAGAACAAGGCAAATATGAGCAAGTCCCCGGGTGCGTGCATCCGTGTCACTGCGCTGAAGATCCGGTTGGTAAGGTTCGAAAGCCGGAAGAAATTCCCAAAAATCATAGGGCTCTCCCGTTTTTTCAGCCATTACCGTTCTTTTAATCTTTTTTGGGAAGGACGGTGCGACTGGTTTCTTTTGACTCTCGGATCTCGTTGCACTCTTCCAATGTGTAACACAAAGCTCGACTTCTTCTTTGCCTGGTACACGTCCCAGAGCAAGCTCAAAAGCCCTTTGAATCACCTCCGATTCATGGCTTCTTTCCTTTAATAGACGATCGGCAAAAGCAAGTGCCCGGTCTTGCACTTCTTCCGCGTTCAAAAGAGTAAGAGCTTGTGGGGCAACTGTGGATGATTCACGAAGTTCACAGGATGTATCAGAACCGGGTTGGTTAAATGCCTCCAGGAATGGGTCACGTAATCCACGTAGTTTTTCCGCGTAGATGGTACGCCGATTTCTTTGTCCGGGAAGTGGATCAGGTTCATAGACAGAGGCAGTACCTCCCATGATTTGCCGTGGTTGGAAAGCAACTTCTTGATTAATGTCAGGCCTAGCGGGAATCCCACCCACATCTGGATTCAATTCACCGCTAATTTGCAACATAGCATCGCGAATTTCTTCTGCTACTAGACGGCGTGGAAGAAAATAGGCATAGAATTGATCTTTAGGATCTTTCTCATCGAGTGATTTCGGGTCTGGATGCAGGCTACTACGACGATAGGTTTCAGATGTTAAAATTAAATGATTCAGCTTTTTTACAGACCATTCGTTTCTCATGAACCAATCCGCCAAATAATTAAGCAATGCAGGGTGCGTGGGCAACTCACCGGTGCCACCAAAATTGTTAGGATTCCCGGCCAGACCGCGACCAAAATGCCATGACCAAATACGGTTAACCATGACCCGGGCAGTAAGTGGATTTTTCTCATCCACGATCCATTTGGCCAGTGCCAAGCGTCGCTTTCCTTTGTCTTTTGGAAAAGGACTTGCATTCATACCTCCAAGGGACTCTGCAGCGCTCAACCCACCAGGTTCCACTGTGTCCCCCTTTGAATAAACATCCCCTCCGCTGTAAATGACATCAGAATCAAAATAACCTGCCTGCCATGGCTTTTTAGGCATATTGATACGACCTTGCACATTTTTTTTGGTTATGGTTTTTCCGGTGTAAACGGCATGTGTTAGGGATTGTACGCGGTCTAATTCTATCCGGTGTCGAATTAGGTTTTTATAAATTCGTGATTGGGATGCTTCATCGCCAGGATCCAATCCATTATCTCCCACTTTGGCACTGCCTGTCTCCTCCTTTTTTAACCGCGTCATTTTTTTCTGAAGCTCGGTATTTTGTTTCTCGTAAAAGGAAATTTTGGATTGAACGAACTTCGTGAAGGAATCAAAACCCTCTCTAGATTCGTAGGGAAGAAATGACGCGTTACGCTCGGCAAATTGCGTGGTCGAAAAGACAGCCATCATACCGTAATAATCTCGAGTCGGAACAGGATCGAATTTATGATCATGGCACTTGGCGCATTGCATGGCGTGGGCAAGAAAAGCCTGCCCTACTGAATCAGTCACATCATCAAGCCAAAGTTGACGGGTCTCCTTGAACACACTCATCCCCGTCTGTTCCCATGGGCCCATGCGAAGGAATCCGGTTGCAACCAGATTTTCGACCTTCGTCGAATCCATCTCATCCCCCGCAAGTTGTTCTTTCACAAAATGATTGTACGGTTTATCTTTATTGAATGAATCGACTACATAGTCTCTGTATCGCCATGCATTGGGTCGAGAGTAATCATTTGCGAACCCACCGGAATCGGCGTATCGAGCCACATCCAACCAATGTCGCGCGAAATGTTCACCGTAATGAAGTGAAGCCATTAACTTCTTGGCATAGACGGATATCGCATTCTTTGATTTTTTAAAATCTTTTTCAAATTTCCTGACATCCGTAGGTTGTGGAGGTAAACCAGTTAATCCAAAGGAAAGACGACGATATAGTTCATGGGCAGAGGCATCGGGTGCAGAATTTAATCCGATCTCCTTCAGTTTTCGGTTTACAAACCAATCAATTGGATGTTTGCCAGTTGGAACCTTCTCTACCTCGATAGGACGGTAAGCCCATAATTTTTCGGTCTCGTAGCGGCGGTTCTGCCAGTCTTCGGAAAGTGCCTTTGATGTGATTACTTTCTCACCCTCGGCATACTTTTCTTGAATCTCAAAAATTCGCTGGTCACTTGGCCACGGGGCCCCATAATCAATCCATTCACGAATCCACCCGGTCTCTTCATCGGTTAATTGATCAGTTTCCTTGGGAGGCATCTCAAGGTCCTCTTCGGCTCGGGTACTAAGAATATAAAGATAACTCTTTTCACCATGCCCCGGGATCAAGACTTCATCTTCAAAGATTTCTCCCCCCCGTAAGGTTGATTCACGGGTGCGCATATCAAACTCACTCTTTATCTTGTCCGTTTCGTCCCCGTGGCAAGCCATGCATTTCTCTGCAAAGAGAGGTTTTATGTGTAATGAAAAGAGCTTCTCTCCTTCAGTGGGTTCTTTCGAAAAGGCAGATACGAGAAAGATCAACGAAAGAATATGTGTCCGAAAAAACATTTTATTAAAGTGTTACCGATGTCGTCGTCATCAGCAATTTTCAAATGATGACTTTTCTAAAATTTTTTTTGCATAATAAGAAAAGACCCATAGTTCATCAAAGCTTCTTCCTAAGTTATCTAAGAAGATGAACTCTAAAGAATTTGTCGAGAGCGTTGATTGCAATTCTTCTGTGTTCAGTATCCTTAAGGAGTCCGTGCGGTGCACCAAAAATTTTAGTCAAAGAAGTAGGGACTCCAAGTTGTAATGCTTTTTGACGAAACGCGTTTGCCCTAGTTGAAGGTTTATCGAGTTCGCCACATATAATAGCGACTGGCGGGTCATTTGGTGTAAGGTGATTTAATGGAGACTGTTTTAGATAGTTCTGAGGAACTTGGCGGTAAAAACCACCCATAAATTTTGACCAATTCAGAACTGTTGAATTTTGGATATGCGGGGAGGTCAGATCCGTCTGTGCCCCCATGCCGACGGCTGCATTCGGGCGGGCTATTGGGTCGCCTCCATTAAAAGTTGCTGCCATCACCGCTAGGTATCCACCAGCCGATGAGCCCGTCACTCCGATCTTTGACGAATCGATACCATACTCATTGGCATTTTCTCGAAGAAAACGGATTGCTGCAAATACATCATTTAACTGAGCCGGAGCAGGTGCAACATCCGTCAGACGATAATTAGAGGACACCGCAACATAGCCCCGGACGACTAAATCTTCAGCAAGGGGATGCATAAACTTCTTTGAACCCTTTGCCCAAAATCCTCCATGCAGGCACAAAACTGCGGGTCTTTTCTTACTGTCACTCGGTCGAAATACATCGAGCACTAGCTCTCCTGTAGGGTGAGACGCGAAGGCAAGATCTTCCCATTTTTTTACTGGCGAATGAGAATTCTCTTTTGCGTTTCCATTTGAATATGCCAAAAAGCCCAAAAGCCAAAATATAATACGATCAAAAATTCTTTTCATTCTAATATTAAACTCCCGCAATCTATTGTATTGCCCAAAGAATTTCTTTTCATTGTAAAAAAGTCTATCTAAAAAAATCTTATTGATTGGGTTATTCGTATACCTAAATTTAGAATTTTCGTACAGAAAGACAGTTCAGCTTGATTATAAAAAATTCAAAAATCCTCTTCGGTTATTTACTAAATGATTGAACCATGGTTGAAATTTTACATGACAAGAATCCTCGTACTCCTTAGTTTTTTTTCCTCATTTCTCTTTGGACAAAATCCGCCCTATGATATTTCTCCAGAAGCGGAACCACCGTACTATCGGGTAAGATACGAAGCTTCCGGAAAACCTGGGGAACTCATATTTCCTGTACAATATACAATTTGGATCCCAGAAGAGGTTGAAAAACTGAAAGGCGTGGTGGTTCATCAACACGGGTGTGGAGAAGGGTCTTGCAAGTCCGGACTTACCGGTGCGTGGGATCTTCACTGGCAAGCCCTCGCCAAAAAGCATGACTGCGCCCTGCTCTCCCCAACCTATGAACAGCCTGGAAAAGCGGATTGTCAAATGTGGTGTGATCCACGAAATGGATCCGATGAGACCTTTTTAAAAAGTTTGCAGGACCTGGGCAAAATGAGCGGACATCCTGAATTAAGTGAGGTGCCGTGGGTACTATGGGGACATAGTGGTGGTGGGCACTGGGTGGGAGGAATGACCATGCTCTACCCCAATCGAGTGGTCGCCTGTTGGTTACGCTCGGGGGTTCCCATGTTGGAAGCAAATCCGGAGCGACCCCAAATTAAACCGCATGATCTACCGACAGATGCCCTTCAGGTTCCAATTATGTGCAACCCGGGAACAAAAGAGGGAGTTACCGAAAAAAAAGGGAGGTTTGCACGGGTCTGGCCCAGTAATGAAAACTTCTTCAATAAAGTGAGAGCTGCAGGTGGATTAGTGGGGGTATCGATTGACCCGCTTAGTTCACACGAATGTGGAAATTCCCGTTACATGGCAATTCCCTGGATTGATACCTGCCTCTCCGCCCGTTTGCCTAAAACTTCTGGTAAAAAACTCAGACCAATGCCCACAAAAAATGCATGGCTCGCTCCCCTGTTAGGCAAAAAAGCTCAACCTATGTTAACATTTCAAGGGAACCCACTGGAAGCAGCCTGGTTACCGAATGCAAAAATTGCCCAGGCCTGGATGCAATTCGTAGAGGACACCAAGATCACAGATCCCACTCCTCCCCCACCCCCTTCGCACTTAAAAAGAAAGGGGAAGCAATTGTCCTGGAAGGCGGAAGCAGATTTGGAAAGTGGAATTTCCCACTTTCTGATTAAGCGAAATGGAAAAGTAATCGCACAGGTACCGGAGGACCCCACGAATAAATTCGGGCGTCCTTTATTTCAGGGTCTTCTTTACAGCGATACTCCAATAATGCCTCTCACAGAAATGGTTTTCATTGATGAGTCAGCAGATAGTGGGAAGAAATATAATTATCAGATTATTTCGGTTAATACTGTCGGACTAAAATCTAATTAAGGTTAGTCTGTAACCATCCTATCACTGCGTCAATCATGGGCTTCTGTCCATCCTCGGAAAAAACATGATTAGCTCCCTCGATCTCAACTAGTTTCTTGGGTTCGGATGCGAGGGAATATGCTTCACGGGAATCGTCAATTAAGACCACATCATCCGCAGTTCCGTGAACAAGCAGCCAGGGTACCCTGATCTGAGCGGCTTGGGGGGCGGTGGAATGAATGCGATTCAAATCATTTTTAAAGGCAGAGGAAAGTGGACAGTCTGGCTCCTCCCACATGCAACCAGTATCAGGTGTTTCTTCCCCGAACTCAGTTTCATAAAATTTTTCTGTGCTTACCATTCCGGCCAGGGAGATGAGGAATTTGATCCGGTCATCCTTTGCGGCAGCTAAGACTCCGACTGCACCCCCCATACTGTGACCGGCATAAATAGCCCGATATTTTTTTTCTTCCACCCCAGATAAGACTGCCTGTAAATCATCCACCTCCTTGGAAATCGTACACTCCCGAAACTCACCGCCTGAATCCCCGTTACCGGCAAAAGAAAAGCGAATCACATTTATGCCGGAAGCCGAAACAGCATCGGCTAAGGCGACCACAAACGGTCTATCTTTGTTTCCGGTGACCCCGTGACCGATGAGTAAAAGGTCACGGCAATTCGCCGAACCTTCATGAAATGTGTAATCGAGCGTTTCCCCGAGTTTGTTTTTTATTGTTCCAAACATCAGAGCAGGCATATTCCAAGATTAGGGATATTGGCAAGTTCAGTTTATGAATTCTTTTAGCGAATTTAGCCTCCAATAAAAAAGCCGGCCACTACAGGGCCGGCTTTCTCCAAAAGAAAATAACCAAGTTAGGCGATTTCTGATGCGTGAAATTCCAACCAGTCGTCTAGATTATTCAAATTAATTGCGTCCTTGGGATCCCCATCGGATAATCCGTTGGCAGACAAAATGGACTGACGGGTCGCGTCATCATGAATATAACCAGTAATGGAATCATTCAGCGAAGAAATAGTGCTTTCATCTAATTTCACTCCGTCTTGCTCTCTTATCCATGCTTCAAGTTGTGGATAAGTAGGTTTTGAATCTGTAATAAAAGAACGAACGGCATCCGCGTTCAGACCAAGAGCATCAATAACCATAGAGTCATACCCTGCACCGATTCCGGGATAACCATCGGCAATTTTCCCTGCGGCTTCTAGAGAAACTTTTTGCCAAAGGCGTGGCAGGTGAAGAACACCAAGTGGGCCGGTTGTTCCGGAACTAATGAGAGGTACTATTTTAGACATATTTAGATTTTATTTTAGGATTAATTTTGTGAGAATTGGAAAATTAGGCAGATAAATTCGTAGCCAAAATCGAAGGGAGCAGTAAAAAAAAGTCGACTCAAGGGAACATACAAGCCATTCAAAGTAAAGACTTTTAAAAATTTATAAAATATAAGAATTAATACAAACTAATGATATCGAAAGAAAGAAAAATTGGGCTAGTGGGCGTTGGGCGAATGGGGGCAAATATGGCCCGGAATTTGAAAGATAAAGGGTACCATATCAGTTGTGTAAATGATGTGGACAAAGATATTGCCGGAGCATTGGCGGAGGAATTAGGTTGTAACCACGCAAGTGCCTTGGCCGAGGTAACGGCAAAATCTGATATCATTTTGACTGTTGTGACCAACGATGCAGCCATGGAGGCAATCTTTTTTGATTCTGATGATAATTTGTTCAAAGAAGCAGCAGGCAAACTTTTTATCAACTGCGCAACCCTCTCGCCTGCAATGCATATTAAACTGGAACAAAAAGCGGCTGAGGTGAATGCTCAAACATTGGAAGGATGCATGGCATCAAGTATCACACAGGCACGTGAAGGAACCCTTTACCTAATGATCGGGGGAAAACGTGAAGTTTTCGAAAGTGCAAAGGATTTACTCGATGACCTGAGTGTAAATCTTCGCTTTGTCGGGGAAGCGGGTCGGGCTGCACAGGTAAAAGCCCTAGTCAATATGGTCATGAATATCAATACTGCTGCCCTGGCCGAAGGACTTGGCCTGGGTGATGCACTTGGACTTGATTTGAAAATGCTTTGTGAAATATTCTCGCAAACAGGAGCGAATTCACGGGTTCTTGAAACAGATTCCGATGACATGCTCGATCGCGATCATGAATGTTATTTCTCGGGTGATCATGCGGCCAAGGATTCTGGTATTGCAATCTCTGTGGCCAAGGAGGCAGGTATTAATGTACCGCTCGCAAAAGCAACATTTGCCCAATACCAAAAAATGGTTGAACTTGGCTTAGGCGAACTCGATAAATCGGGAATCGCCGAATTGACCTTCAAGGGCCGAGGTTCAGGGAGTTAAGTTTCCTTATACTTTTCTGAGGAACCCCTGCATTCTTCAACCGGGTATTTTTCGGCATTTTTTTGAATTTTACTTTTCACAATATCAGAAACAGACAGGTTATTTCTTTCTGCCAACATAAGGGCATAAGCAAAGACATCCGCTAATTCCTCTTTTAGGCGCTCTCTGTCAATATTCTTGGACTCCGAATCTTTTTTCCAAAGAAATAATTCATTCAATTCTGCCGCCTCAATCGAGAGTGCAAGAGCGAGATTTTTTGAATCATGAAACTGTCCCCAGTCCCGCTCATCCCTGAACTCAACCAATAGATCTACCAGTTCCTTAATATCACTCATAGGGAAATATTCACTTTGGATGCCACCTCATTCGCTTTTTCACGTGCCACTTCAATCGAATCTGCGCGAGCAAGTGCCACCCCCATTCTTCTTTGACCATGCACTTCGGGTTTCCCAAAAAGGCGAAGTTGGGTATCGGGTTCCATCAAAGCCTGATCTAAATTGCCAAAAGAAACATTTGATGATTCGCCCTCGACTAAAATTACACTGGAAGCCGATGGACCAACCTGACGAATAACGGGGATGGGTAAACCAAGGATTGCCCGAGCGTGCAGTGCAAATTGTGAAAGATCCTGAGAAATCATCGTGACCATTCCCGTATCATGGGGTCGTGGCGAAACTTCACTAAAAAGCACATCTTCCCCTTTAATAAAAAGTTCAACACCAAAGACTCCGTATCCACCAAGGGCATCTGTAATTGCTTGTGCATAATGTATTGCTTCTTGTTTTGCAGTTGCTGACATCGACTGAGGTTGCCAGGACTCACGGTAATCTCCATCCACTTGTACATGCCCGATTGGATCACAAAAGGATGTTCCCCCGGCATGGCGAACGGTTAACTGAGTAATCTCATAATCAAATTCAACAAAGCCTTCCACAATAACCTTCCCCCCTCCGGAACGACCACCTTCCTGAGCATAGTTCCAGGCCTGTTCAATCTGATCTGATGAACGGATTGTACTTTGCCCCTTTCCGGAAGAACTCATAATGGGCTTCACCACACAGGGCATTCCAATCGTTTCCACAGCCTGCCGAAATTCCTC
>Ga0209425_10004888_pt1 | contig 13412 bp, 15 predicted proteins | sample COG_05_FD_184749 | JGI IMG/M metagenome (GOLD analysis project Ga0209425, IMG submission 184749) | Pelagic Microbial community sample from North Sea - COGITO 998_met_05 (SPAdes) (version 2) | ecosystem: Environmental > Aquatic > Marine > Neritic zone/Coastal water | place: Helgoland, sampling... | reverse complement strand
TGATGAACGCGAATTTCTTCAAGTTCAGGAGAAAGGTTTGGTTTAAGCGGATTTATATTTTTCATGGAGAAAAGATATAATCCATTACCGGATAAAAAGAAGAATGCAGGATGTCATATGTGTCATAGTTACATTTATTAATTACTATGTTCTCTTTATTTTAAAAAAAGAAAGGTAAAGCAGTTGCCATGATTATTACCCGAGCGTAAGCAGAATAATATGAGATTTTCAGTTTTATTCCTCTTTTTGTTTTTCCCCTTTAATGGATTTATTTTTGGCCAGTCAGAGGATGGCTTAAGTTTCGTGCTTCCAAAAAAAGTTGGAATGGATGCCAAGAAGCTCAATCGGGTTGACCAAAAAATGGAGGAGTTGATCAAGGAGGGCCGTCTCGCAGGTGGTATTGTGGTGGTGGCTCGGAAGGGAAAGGTCGTTCATTTTGGTACTTATGGAAAGAGAGACTTGGAAAATGATTTACCCATTAAGAGAGATACAATTTTCCGTATTTATTCGATGACTAAGTCAATTACCTCGGTCGCGGCTTTAATGTTGAACGAGGAAGGGAAGCTGAATTTGGATGATCCGCTTTCCCAGTATTTCCCGCCTCTTAAAAAAATGAAGGTATTGGAAAAGGGTAAGTTGGTTGAGATGGTTCGTGAGGTTACGATTGCAGATTTGCTCAGGCATACCTCGGGGTTGACTTACGGTCGGACACCACACAAGGAAATTAATCAGGCCCATAAGGATGGCGGTGTCCTCGACCGTGATAAAAAACTGGTCCCGATGATAAATGGTATGAACAAGGTGCCTTTGCTTTTTCAGCCGGGTTCAGACTGGGTGTACGGATGTTCCACTGATGTACTGGGCGGAGTGGTGGAAGTGGCATCCGGTATGCCTTTAGATCAATTTTTGCAGGAGCGAATTTTTAAACCTTTGAAGATGGAGGATACGGGATTTTATGTACCGCCAAGCAAGGCCGACCGGTTTTCGGCGAATTATAATTACCGCGGTGGTAAGCTATCTTTGAAAGATGATCCGAAAACGAGTAAATACCTAGAAGACCCCGCTTTTAAATCGGGTGGGGGTGGGCTCTGTTCAACGGCACCTGATTACATGCGTTTTTTACTGATGATCGAGAATGGCGGAAAATGGGACGGAAAGAAATACCTCAAGAAGAAGAGTGTGAAGTTAATGACCACTAATCAGGTATCCAAGGAGGCGGGCTGGGTAACCTTTGGAAATCAGATTCGTGAAGGAGTCGGATACGGGCACGGATTTTCCGTACGGGTGAAAATGAGTGAGTGGGATCCCGATCGTCGGGTGGGAGAGTACGGATGGGGTGGCGCCGCCAGTACACACTACTGGATTTCTCCGAAGGATAATTTGGTGGTGCTTACCCTCGAACAAGTGATGCCATATTCTTTTAATACCGAGTGGGCCCTCAAGGGATTAATCTATGATGCTTTGTTGGATTAGGATGCGAAGTCTAACAATTCTAAAGCATTTGGATCATGCAGTTGCGATCAAGTTACTTTATTTGACGTATATGCTACATATTGCTACATTTATTGCATGAGTACAGTAGTTAGAATTTCTGATAATTTGGCAAAGCAGGCGAGGCTGCGTTCCAAACTGGAACAAAGATCGATGACATCGCAACTGGAATACTGGGCAAAGATCGGAAAGACTGCTGAGGATAATCCAGACTTACCATTTTCTTTTATTAAGGAAACTTTATTGGCACGGGCAGAGATACAGTATTCCGAGAAGGAGGAGTATACTTTTGGCTAAGCAAAAGGTTTTTCTTTCCCCTACCTTTTCAAGAAAACTCAAAAAGCTTACTAAGCAGGAAAAAGTTTCATTGGATGAAGCGGTTCGCTTCCTGATTGAAAATCCAGAATCTGGCCAACAAAAAAAAGGAGATTTACTGGGAGTCAGGGTTTATAAATTTAAGATAAACAAGCAACTTACCTTACTATCATATGAACTGGTAAGTGATTCTATTCATTTGCTCACCTTTGGCTCCCATGAGAATTTTTATCGGGACATTAAAAGAGATCGGTGAGGATCTTACTACATTATCTCGCATCAGCGGAATTTACATATGGGAAAAACGGTTCCACTTTATTGCCCCCGAAGGGAACATTTGCAGTTCGGTCTTTTGATCAGTTTTCCAACCCAAGATATTCGGCTGGTTTGTAGATTGGGATTCCTTGAAAAGGGTGGAGTGCATGTAAATCCTTATCCCCAGATAAAATGAAATCTGCAGAACCGTTTAGTGCGAGTTCAAGGAATTTATTATCTTTGGGATCCCGACATGCTGTAATGGTCTGTACAATATCAATTTTTATGCACAGTGGTGCAATAAGGGTGAAGAATCGTTTCCGGTCTTCTGGGCTTAAATATTTATCGAATTTCGGACGGGCTAGAACTTGAGCCAGTTCGGAGAGAGTGGAGTCTGAGACGAGCATGTCGCCCCCTTTTTGTGCTTTATTAAAAGCTTTTGCGGGTTTTGAATCAGGCAAGAGAAGGCGACTGATAATAAGGTTCGTGTCCGCAATAAAGCGGTGTCCGAGGTAACTCACTTATCGGAAAGCAAGCGGCTTAATTCTTTTTGATTCAGACCTTTTTTCTTTGCCCGTAGTGATACTTCGTCACAAAAGCGGGTAAATTCGCCGATATTTATGTTTCTCATCCGATCATATTCCTGAGCTGAAATTACCACTGCAGCAGGACGGTTGTGTTTTTTAATGAAAACAGGTTCTCTTTGTGCGGTTTCCATGACCTGTCCAAAAGATTGTTTGGCTTCATTTGCCGTGAAATATTTCATATTCATCTAAATTAGACGAATTAGATGAATTAGTCAATATGCAGAGATTTATCCTGGGTAATGAAATAATAGTGAATTACATTTTTACTTTGGATGTTGCATTCCCCTCTCATCCAATTTCTAGATCATCAATTAGATGAGACTCTTTTTGTTTATTTCTTTTTTTATGTCTACGGTTCTTTACGCTGAAGATTGGCCTCAGGCATTTGGTCCGAATGGTGATTTTACTGTTAATGGCAAGGCTGTTGATTCATTCAGCGTGTCGATGGATGAGAATATTCTTTGGCGAACCCCCATGCCAAGTACGGGGCAGGGGACGCCGATTATTTCAAATGGGCGGATCTTTGTGACCTCACATGAAAGAATGGAGGAGGATTCAGAAATGGGTTCAGATATCGTGGGTATTTGTCTGGATGCAAAGACGGGAAACAAATTATGGGAAAGAAAAATACCCGGTACGCGTACGACTGATTTATCCAGTTTGTTTAGTGATAATACGGCAGCTTCTCCTGTGAGTGACGGGGAACGGGTGGTTTTTATGAGTGTGGGTGGTACGATTGCCAGTTTTGATTTTGAGGGAAAGGAATTGTGGACACATAAATGGACTCCCTTTGGTCGGCACCATGCACGGGCCCATGAACCAATTTTGCATTACGGAATGGTCATTGTTGCACATACTCCGAAATACGACTTGCCAATTGAGGCGACCACGAAGGTAGGATCGAAGGCACTTGGTCGGGGGAAGGAGTACTGGAATTTTTTACGGGCGTATGATTTAAAAACGGGAAAGCTTTTATGGCAGGCAGAAGCGGGAACATCCGTGCATTCGACTTCGATGCTTGGCCAATTTGCAAAGGGTAAGTTAGCTATTTTGACGGGTCGGGGAGGTGGGCATCAACCACCGGAGGAGCCTTATGGTTTGTCGATGATTGACCTCACAAGTGGAAAGAGTATCTGGGACCAGTCCATTAAGGGGTATCCGGCGGCTCAAAATGCAAGTTGGAATAAGAATGGAGTTTATTTCTTCGCCGGTTCGATGCATCAATCTCTCTCTTCAAGGACAGGCAAAATGAAAAAGGAGTCTTCCATTTTTGAAAAGGTTTCGATTACGAAGTGGAATGGAAAAGACTATGAGATTAAGCATAATCAAACATTAAAGAAATCAAAAAAACCGATCACCTACTTTACCAATATATTAATTGGGGAATATCACTACTTTCGTTCCTTTGAGGGTTTTATGATTGGTCGGGTAAACCTGAAAAATGGAAAAGTTGAATACTTGGAAGTTCCCGCTCAGGTAATTCGTGAGAAGGGAAAAGAGGAAGAAGTCTTGTGGGGCAAGACAGTGCCCAATGATATGAAAAATGCGGACGGCTTTAAGGCGACGATGGATAAAAGGAATGCAGGGAGTGGATGGGGGCATGTGTCCTCGGCTCCTCCAATCGTGGTGGGGGAGCTGATTTATTTCCCTACGATGGCGGGAATGGTTTATGTTTTAAAATGGAATGCAGAAATTTTGGATGAGGAATCACTTGTTTCTATCAGTGACTTGGGGCGGGTCGGGGAGACTTGGTCGTTGTCCGGATTAGCTTATGTGGAGGGAAAGATTTTTGCCCGCACTTTGAAAGAAATGATCTGCATAGGTAGGTAGCTGATTCACATAGTTTATGGATGAATGGAAAATGTAAATTTTCGTTGTTAAAAATGGAGTATGTAAAAATCCTCGACTTTTAGGTTTTGAGGAAAGATGCTGTAAATTCATGTTAAAACATAACATTCTTAAGGTTGCCCAGATGGAATTACTAGTTCATTTCACAAGTTCGGGCATCTGAAAATTTATACCTTAAAAAAGAAACCTAAAATTATTATGAAATATCTTTTTGTATTAGCATCTCTAAGTCTGGCATTTTCAATAAATGCGAAACCATTGAACCTTGCGAAGGTTTCCGAAAGTTCGAACTGGATCATGCATATGGATTTTGAATCAATGAGAAGTTCTGAAATCGGAGTTTTTCTTGAGGATTCATTAGAAAAAGTTCCTGAGATGGATGAAAAGAGGAAAGAATTACAGAAAAAATTTGGAGTTGATTTGATGGGAGTTTCTAACCTTACCTTCTTTGGCAGCGGAGAAAAGCATAAGGGTATAGGTATCCTGGAAGGGGGCGTGGATGCATCCATTGTTACCGAAGTCACTCGGTCACGGGAATATATTCAAGAATCAAAAGTGGGAAAAAAAACCATTTTCTCGACTGATAAAGGAAGACGTCCCATGGCATTTAGTGTGCTCAAAAAAGGGAAGATCGTTTTTGGACCGGATCGTGATTATGTTTCTGAGGGTATTCAACTCGCGAATGGAAAAGGAAGTGGGTCGAGTGGTCATCCGATTCTTGAATCTCTAAACGAATTACTCGATAATCCGGGCTTAGTATTTTTTGCGAATATGAAGGGTGCTAAAGAAGTGGCTGAGTTGGATCAATGGGCACGGTTAATGACAGATAAAATTGACTCATGTGGAATGGTGATCGGAGGTCAGGATGGTGGACTTACAATAATCGGTCTAATCGAGACTAATTCGATTGAATCCTCTGAGCCTATGGAAAATATGATCCGTGGGGGATTGGCGATGATGGATATGAAGGTCAAGAAAGACGAACGGATGAAAGAATTCCTGGAAGGATATAAGGTGACTCGAGAGGGAAAGATTATCCGCGTTGAAATTGAACTTTCAAACTCGTTAATTATTGAGCGAATTCAAAAGGAAATGAAGAAAGCCGTCTAAGCGGAGATATTCAAACAATCAATCTACCTGTCGGGAATAGTCGCGTCGGTGGCGAAATAGTTTTTGGTGCTTGATGCTTTGAGTGGACGCCCGCTTTCGCCAAAGTCGAAAGCTGGAAGGCTTGAGTGATTTTCTCATGTGAGCAATTACTTTGCTCTCGGTAAGCCCGGTAACTTTTTGAATTTCTTCAAAGGTAATGCGGTCAGCCCACGCAGCCCATATAATCCAGTCGGAACTATCCTTGGACGGTTCCGGTTTTTTGACCCGAGTAACTGGGTTGCTGGATTGTTTGGGTTTCACGATTTGAAAAAAGATCAACCTATTGCAGTTTTCTCTTTTAGACAAATGGATTGGTACGAACCAATATTTTTTCTATGACACTTATGACATTACTTGGGTTGGTCATTTATTAAAAGTAGAAGCATGTTTTAGATTCATTGAATTGAAAACAAACCAAAAGAGGAGAACAAAAATATGAGTACAAATCGATTACCCAAATCCAGGGAGTCAACCGATCGAATAAAAGCAAACAAGGTGGTGGAATATTTTCACTCCCGTGAACACGCCATTTTGGCAGAGTATTTGGAATTAAAAAAGAAATTGCCCAAGGATGCTCGTAAGATTGATCCGTTTGAAATTATCCCCTTTGAAGATGATTATGATGAGGCGGAGAATGGGATAATTTGTCGACCTGGCCGAGGAGACAGAAGCGAATATGGTGCTTTAGGTAATGCAGTGGCCCGAATTGCATTGGCTCCAATTCGTTCGAACTTACCGGTTTGGGGGAGCTATGTAGATGGCAAGGTTTTTCATACCCGGGAAAAGGAGAATAGTGGACTGCTTCCTTTACGGAGTTTTCGAAGTGATCCGGTATTGGTGGTTTCGATTAATTGGGCGGATTCCGGTCCGGGTATTAGCTGGCCGGTTCATTACTATATTTCATGGATTCCCTATTATGAACGATATGTGGTAACAGCGTCTTATGACAGCGATGATGTGGAGGGTTATCTCGATGTGACAATTGGAGATTTGCCTGAGGGAGTTGAGATTGAGGGGGACTTGAAGAATGTGATTAAAAACCACTGGGACCGAGATGCGATGTACCTACAGGGTTGGGCAGATTGTATTAATGAAGGGATTGTCAAGGATCCGTGGGCCTGGAGGGAGGAAATAAGCTGGGGCTACGATGACGAGGGAAATGAAGCCTGCTTTGCTGAGGAGGAAGAGACCGAGGAGTTGGATGATTGAGACCTCGAGGAGTAAGTTTTGTATGAATGTGAACTAAAGGCTGTTTATCATTGGAGTTTTGGCATGGATGAAGTAGGAGTGCCCGAACATGGAGAGTCACTTTGAATTATTTGTAAGCAAGCGAAATTAGGCTTTTTAGTTTTATTTCTCCTGTTCGAGTTTTTTCGTCTGTTCTGCCCCCCTCTCTTATCCAGTTTCACTTTATTGCTTACTACTTAAGCGGTTTGAAAATTGTTTTTGAGTAGAAGGTGGTGGTTCTTGACGGGGTTGGTGACAAGTCTTTGAATAATAAGATGTACCGATTTCCGAGCCATTTGTTTATTGTCCTTCTTTTTTACTTGGCGGGTTATTTCGAATTACTTGCACAGGACAGGGCTTTATCAAAACAGCCCGGAGACATAAAGGTAATGAGTTTTAATATCCGGTTGGGTGTGGCTAAGGACGGGGAGAACCGCTGGGATTTACGAAAGGAATTGGTGGTGAAAACAATTCGGGAGTATACTCCAGACCTCCTAGGATTACAGGAAGTTTTTCCCATGCAGGAGGAATATTTACGGGAAAACTTTCCGGGATATGTTTATTACGGAAGAAGTCGGTTAGTGGATCCAAACGATGGCGAAGCATGTTCGGTTATGTTTCGAAAGGACCGGTTTGACGCGATTGAAAAGTCAACTTTTTGGCTTTCGGAGACTCCCGATAAACCGGGCAGTAAGAGTTGGGATTCATCCCTTCCCCGCATTGCAAATATAGTTCGCCTTCAGGATAAGCAGGCAGAGGGGAAAAAACTGGTCTTGATTAACACTCACTTTGATCACCGAGGTAAAGTGGCTCGGGAAGAGGCGGCGAAAATTATTAAGAACCGAGTCTCCACTTTAGAGAAGGGAGTAGGGGTGGTGATTACCGGTGATTTTAATTCGGCTGAGGGAAGCAAGCCTTATCAATTTCTGGTCGGGGGTAATTTAATCGATACTTTTCGTTTGGCGCATCCAACGCGGACCGAGGAGGAAAGTACATTGACAGCATGGAAGGGGCGGTTGATCGGCAATCGGATTGACTGGGTGTTATGCAGTCCGAAATTTCGAGTTCTCTCTGCGAAGATTGATCGAACCCATGATCAGGGCAGATATCCATCCGATCATTATCCTGTCACTGCGACCTTAAATTACCAATAGGGAGTTACATTATGCGTATGAAAATAAAGTTCGGAATTCTTAGTTTATTTCTTTTCCTGATCGGGTCGGTCATGGTTGTGGGCGAGGAAAAATTGCCTAACGATATCCGCTGGATTCGTCAATCCACTGAGCACAGGACATTGTGTGAACAGTTGTTTCGTCAGGCCACCGTGGCTATAATCAGAAAGGTAAAGACGGAAAAAAATTCTGATAATTTGGCGGTGGTGGTGGATCTCGATGAGACCGTTTTGGATAATAGCCTTTACCAAGTCGAGAGGTGGAAGGCCGGTCTTAGTTTTACTCAGGATTCATGGTCGGAGTGGGTAAACCGGGAAGAGACGGGATTAGTTCCGGGGGCAAAGGAATTTTTGAAGGCGCTTCGGAAGAAGGGAGTCCGGGTGGTCTTCCTGAGTAACCGGATGAATCATAACCTCGAACCCACCCGGGAAAATCTGCGGTTACTGGGGGTACTGGATCCAGATGATTTATTTTTACTCAGGCTTGATAAGAATGATCTTAAGGAGGTGAGGAGGAAAGAAGTGACTGACGGGACGGGACGAATGAAAAAGATCGGTCCTTTGAATGTGATTGGATATGTGGGAGATCAGATGGGCGACTTTCCGAGTGGCCAGAAAAAGGAATTTGGAAAAACGAATTTTCTTCTCCCCAATCCGATGTATGGAAAATGGTGAGGTTCCTTAAGAATTTGAATTCATATTCAAATTCTTAGCACTAAAGCTTTTTGCTGGCATAATAGTTTGGGAAACAACCATCTGTAATTTTCTGCACCCATCCGAACGGTATTATTAGAGTTTTAAATGTGTTTATGTACTTTTAAGAAAATAAGCATAAATCTTTTTGTTTATTCTTTACAGGTGGAACCAAATAAATATGTTCTTACGATTTTGTGGTTAAATAATTGGTGGACAGTAAATTATGATAGGAGTTGAGTTGGTTAATAGGGTGGTAGTATTGATGCATTGGCGCGTGGTACGGGAAACTAGTTTTTTGAATTTTTCCGATGGTGATTGGTTTTGTAATGTAGGAATTGCATCGGGTGGTAGATTGGATCTTGTATGAAGCTAATATCTCATGATGAAGTATTGAAGGGCGGCTATGTATTCCCGAGTGAAGGACTATGTTTCAATATGGATAACCTGGAGGCAGAGGCATTCCGATCGGAGGGGGAATGGATCTTGTCCAATAACGAGCAATTGGCAAGTGAGGGCGGTAGTCAAAATTATTTATATATGTTGATGAGCGGTCAGGTTGACTTGTTAAAAGCAGATCACTTTGGAGAAAATCAAAAGTTATCTATCTTGACGGTTGGGGACACCTTTGGAGAAGTCGCATTTTTAAAAGGCAGGATATCCTCCGTAACTGCAACCTCAGTGGGTACTTGTTTATTATGGAGAATGGACTACACCCGGTTACTCAAATTTATAGTTGAGCATGGGACGAGCGGTGGTCAGCTTTGTTTGAACTTGGCCGGTATTTTAGCGGGGCGTTTAGTGGACGGTAATCAAAGGGTTATGGAGATTCGCGATGAATTGCAGCAATCGATCAAGCAGATGCAATCCGCCCGTTCGGAGGGAGTATTCAAAACAAAGTCGCTGGAGGCAATGCAGAGCCAGTTAGTTTCGATGGAGCATGGATTTCGTAGCAGTGGGAAGGGGAAGTCGGTTTTCAGTATTTTTTCAATTGTTTGTTTGGCAATGGCTTTTTTGAGTACAGCTGGTTTGATAATCCTTTTGTCTGCGGATGAGGACATCACGAAAGAAACGGTAGATCAGTTAAACAAAAAACTAGTGCAGTTAGAACAGGATCAAACTTTTCAAATTGATCTTAAAAAGAAGTTGGAATCGGAGAATTTTTATTTAGTTAATCAGGCCGACGTTCTCAGTGAGGAGAAGATTTTATCAGAAGAAAATTCTGCACAACTTGAAGAAGAATTAGCCAAGAGCCGTGCCGAGATCGAAATATTGAAAAATAAACTGGATCAGTCCAATGATCAATTTATTCGTTCTCAGTCTGATCCAATAGTTGTTGATGAAAATGTGATACCGGCAGAATTCATCTTGAATGTACTGGAGTGGGTAAAAGAAAATTCGACTGTAGTATTGCCGGTAGCTGTTGAGATAATCAATAATCCGATCGTGTTGAGTGACCGAGAACAGCTGGTTCAAATTCCTATTCAGCCGGGCGGAGAGGTTGTGGCGATCCGGTTACATACCGAATTTGATGGATTCTTAGTTGTTGGGCAGAGAAATAGTCAACAGTTTCTGGCATCGGTAAAAATAGAAAATACCAATTTTATAGAGATTGTGGCCGGGAAGTATGTCGCAGAAAAGAAACGACAAGGTGAGTCCGTCCAAAATCCATTTTTAAAACCCCTCGAATAATCTTTCGAGAAATCTACCCTTAAAATATTTTATTCATAGTTCCATTTCATGATCCATGGATCGTGAAATTTGGACTGGGCGGATTTAAGCTTTTCCTTGTAGGTGTTGAGTATGGCGGTGTGTTTCGAGATATTGGCTAGGTTATTTGATTCGTGTGGATCTTGATCAATTTTATAGAATTCAAATTCTGGGCGATGGATGTAGTCACGAACCGTTTTTTGTCCATAAGGAGCACTCATTGATTTTTGATACTGTGCCTGGAAGCTACTGGCTGCCCAGAGGTCGGAGGCAAAGGGATAGGGGAGAGGATGGGCGATATTCCAGATCAATTTATATTGGTCGTCGCGGATGACCCGCATGGGATAGTACATTTGAATTTCGTGAAAGGTGTGGGAGGCAAAGATTTCATCCCAGTGTTTTTTTGTGGGGTCTCCCAGAATGGAAAGCCAGGACTTGCCGTGAAACGATGACAGCTTTCCAGTTACACCTCGGTTATCTTTTGGACTGCGTGTTTGTGTGGGAGGAAATGATTTTTTAGGATCTTGCCAATTTTTAGGCCTGTTTTTTTGAAGATCCAAAGTTCCGGCAAAGTCAAGTAGACTGGGTGTGATATCAATATGACTAATTAGGGCGGAGTGTTTGATTCCACGTTTCTTTTCATAAGGATTACGAACTACAAAAGGAACTTTTAGCCCGCCTTCGTAAACGGTGGTTTTTCCACCTGCGAATGCCATCCCGTGATCTGATGTAAATACAATCATAGTTTTCTCGTAGAGATTCGACTCTTTTAAAATTTTGACTAAGTGGGCCAATCCTTGGTCAATCCGTGAAACACTCTGATAATAGTGAGCGAGTTCCTCTCGGGTCTCCGGAGTATCGCTAAGAAAGTGAGGGATTGGAACATCGTTTGGGCTGTAAAAGACCTCTTCCACTCCGTCGTGGGATTTTCCGTCCGGTTTATTGCCGAACAGGTCGGGTTTGAGCGTTCTTTTTGAATTCTTATCTTTCCCTCCTCCACGATGCGGGTCCGAGGTGGCAAAATAGAGAAAGAAGGGTTGGTCACTTTCAGCTGTTATGAATTCTTTTGTTTGCTCGGCCATCTGAACCGCATTTCGGGGGTTTCCTTTTAGGTAAGTTTCAAACCGAAATACTTCTTCAGGAGAGACATGGTATTTTCCAATGTGGCCTGTTCGATATCCCGCTTCTGAAAGATTACGAGGAAGGGATAATCCGATTACATTAAAGTAACTGGAGAATTTATGAAAGGAGTGTTGGTGACCGTATTGTCCGTTGGCATGATTGTGGAGTCCGCTCATGACCACGGAACGACTGGCGGAGCAGCTGGCGGTGGTGGCAAAGGCGTTTTGAAATAGTGTGCCATCTTCGGCGAGGGCATCGATTGCCGGAGTCTTGGCAATCGGATTTCCATAGCAACCGAGGGTGGGGGACTGGTCGTCGGTAATCAAGAAAATGATATTTTTCTCGGCCGCAAATACGCCCGTTAGTAAGGGTAATAAAAGAAAGAATGAAAGGGTAGCATTTTTTTTCATAGTAAACTTTAAATTTTGAAAAAAGTGACTGAAGAGGTCAAGTCCGTGTAGTGAGTTATCGCTAATCTTTACTTGTTAACCGAACCAAAAAGTCTAACAAAGTAGATCTAGGATCAGTAATCTTCAGTGTAATACTTCAGCGTTTAAATTTCAGTTGTAACCGTTGAATTTTTTAACTTATGGAAAACAAGTTTGTGGTAAATCCATACTCAACCGAAGCGGATTAAACTTTTAAGGTTGCTGTCTTATCCGAATCGAAAACCAAAAAACGGGAGTAACCCATTCCCTAAAAGGTGAAAATATTTTGAAATCCGGGTGAATATAATACCAGTTAATACTATCTTACAGATCGATAGAAATTAGTTTTTGCTTGAAAGAAAATTCTCTGAAGTTGAATAGTCCCAAAATTTGCGTGTGGTTGCGTCTGACTGGTCATAAAGCCAAGTTGAGTTTGAACTTCTGTAGATCCTTGGAAATAATTCTTTTCCAGTGAAGAGCCAGCCCAGTTTTTCGTCATAGAACCACAAATTTACTTCATCGCTTCCATTGAGATATAACCAGCCATGATTAATGTGGTAAGTCCAGCCCCCTGAATTACCATAAAAATCTCCGAACCATTCAGAACGATACCACCCAGATCCGGTGGCAATAGTTTTGGAGTCAGACCAAAGTGAGGAAGTGGTTTCGGTTTGCTCGGACTTTTCCGCTTCCGCTACGTTGAGTGTAAGGGAATAGACGGGAGTCTTATTTCCCGAGAGTTCGGGGTAACGATAACCGGTAATGCTGATGGAGTAGGTACCGGCAACTGGAAGAGTTCCGGTGATTTTTGGGCCGTTAATATCGTTGTTGTAAGATAGACCGTCTGGCAGGTTTTCAATTTGGTAACTTCCTGCACTGTATACCTCACTGTAAAAACTAAAACTAAAAGAATCCCCTGCGGTAACCGAAGATGGGACTTCCTGGGCAGAGGTAACATAAGGACTGGCACCTGATAAAGCATGCCATGTTCCGATAGATGAGGCGGCAGGGAGGATCATTTTCCAAGACCAAACTTTTTCAACTACTCCGGCAAAGGAGAGCAATAAATTCTTAGCCAAAGGAATCGAAGGTGTTCTTTGCAGTAATAATAATAGGGTCAGCCATGGTAGGCTGTGCAGTTTCTTTTTCAGTTGCATCCGCAACCTCCTCCACCAACTCCTCGACCACCTCTGGATGCTTCTCTGCTAAAATAGGCATGATCAAACATTTTTACCGCCAAAGTATCTCGATCACTTTTCATGAGGTAATCAAAGTGGAAAGCCCGATCCATCGGAGAGACCGTGACCTTTGGAGAACATCCAATTGAAAACAGCGTAAGTAAGGTAAGGAGTAGTTTCATAGTATTTAAATGATTCATTTTGAGTCGATATAATCGCCGAAATTTTTAGTCCAAGA
>Ga0209425_10004885_pt1 | contig 13425 bp, 12 predicted proteins | sample COG_05_FD_184749 | JGI IMG/M metagenome (GOLD analysis project Ga0209425, IMG submission 184749) | Pelagic Microbial community sample from North Sea - COGITO 998_met_05 (SPAdes) (version 2) | ecosystem: Environmental > Aquatic > Marine > Neritic zone/Coastal water | place: Helgoland, sampling... | reverse complement strand
TAGGATTACATTACTGGTTTAAGAGAATAGGTGTTAACCGTCAAATGCTTGGCTCACCTGAGCTGGTGCGAGAAGAAGCAATGCAATCTCAGCTCTAAATCAAATCCTTAATAATGCACTCCTCTAACAAATGAAGGCGATCATTGCCAAAAAACATTTGATCCCGATAAAAAAATGTTGGAGAACCAAATCCTTTTTTTTCTATGAGCTGTGATGAGTTGCTAATAAGTAAATCCTTTGCCTCTTGTGAATAAATGTATTGCTTAAAATCTCTTGGGGATAAGCCCGCCTCTTGGGCAATCTTCATAAGAATAGCTTCGTCGCTTATGTCTAATCCCCTTCCCCAGTAGGTATCAAAAACCTTTTGAGCAAATAATGGTAAACAATTTTTTTGAATGGCAAATAAGCATCCTCTCATTGCCTTGACTGAATTTACTGGAAATATTTTTGGCTGAGAAATATTAATTTCTCTTTGTTGAGCCCATAGGTTTAGATCATTACCAGAGTACTCTAACTTTAATGGATTTGGATTTTTTCTAAATTGATAAACATCTTTATTAACTGAATTAAAAACGCCGCCTACAAGCATTGGCTTCCAAATAATTTCTACATTTTGTCTTTGAGATAATGGTAAAATTTCAACGAATGCTAAATAAGTCCAAGGACTCGAGCAGTCAAAGTAGAATTCTATACAATTAGATTTTTTCATATAAAAAATATTTTAAATTAATGATTTTGCCAAAAAACATACAGATCATAACAATAATTCTTAGCATGTGTATTGGCTGCTCTTCTGAGCCTCAAATAAATATCAAGGCTAGCATTGCTAAATATAATCTAGCAAATGAGATCAATGCAAAGATTAGCGAAGAGCACTTTTTTCAAGACCAGGTTTTCAAAAATATTAATCCAAGGTTAGGCAAAGCCCTAATCAAGCAATTAGATTCCCAAAAAATTTACTTCACTAAAGATGAAATTTTATATTTTACAAATAAGTTTCAATCTTCGACTGATAATGTTGAAATCGCTGCAAGCTATGAGTTAATTAATTTATATTTCAATCGATTGAGAAAAGCTACCAATTATCAAATTAAAATAATTCAAAAAAAGAATTTTGACTTTAGTAAAATCGAAAATATTCTCATTGACAATGATCTTCGGGAATTTCGTGAGACAGGCATAGATCTAAAAGAGAGCTGGGCCAAGCTGGCAAAAAATGATGTATTAACATCTATGCTAACTGAAAAAAGTGAAGATGAAGCGGTAGAGCTCATTTCTAAACGCTATAAAAATAGACTGCGCAGAATATCTCAGAGGAATGAGGAGGATATTTTTTCTATAGTAATGAATAATCTAACTGGGTTATTTGATCCCCATTCCTCATACATGTCTCCCAAGTCAGCAGAAGATTTTGAAATGACTATGAGCCTAAACTTAGAAGGAATAGGTGCATTACTTACTACTGAAGATGATTATCCGATGATTGTGAGCGTTGTACCTGGTGGGCCTGCTGAAAAATCTGGAAAAATTAATCCTGACGATAGAATAGTTAAGGTTAAGCAGATTAAAAAGGTCGAAGTAGACCCTGTTGATGTAGTTGGATGGAGAATTGATGAAGTAGTGCAGCTTATTAGAGGTGAGGCTGGTTCTAAACTAGAGCTAGAGCTTATTCCTGCTAATACCGAAGACCTGAGTGATAGAAAATGGGTTTTACTAACTCGCGAAGAAGTAAAACTTGAAGAACAGGCTGCCAAATCTCTAATCGTTGATATGCCGCAAGGAGAGAAGAATTTCAAAATAGGCATTATAGATTTACCAGCCTTTTATATTGACTTTAATGCATGGCGGAATAAAGATCCTGATTTTCGAAGTAGCTCAAAGGATGTAGAAGATATTTTGAATCAGTTTAAGTTAGAAAATGTTGATGCTGTAATAGTGGACTTAAGAGGTAACTCAGGAGGATCATTATATGAGGCTAATAAATTAACTGGTTTATTTGTATCTTCAGGGCCAACTCTGCAAGTTAAAGAAAGCAACGGAGATATTAGACCATGGGGAGATGCTAGAGCAAAGCAAGTATGGAAAAAACCAATGGCTGTGATGATTGATAGATATTCTGCATCTGCATCCGAGATTTTTGCAGGTGCAATACAGGATTATCAAAGAGGACTAATTATTGGACATAAAACATTTGGCAAGGGCACAGTGCAACAATTAGATGATCTGACTAGTGGTCAACTCAAGTTAACAGAATCAAAATTTTATAGAGTGACTGGCTCAGGAATGCAAAATAAGGGGGTAGAACCAGATATAACTCTTCCCTCAACATGGGATATAGAAGAAGGCGGTGAAAGTTCGCTGGACTCCGCTTTGCCCTGGGACCAAATTAAGCCAACTCCATTTAAGAAGTTTAAGTTTGATAAAAGTGTGTTGGATAGATTAAAAGTTGCTCATAAAGGGAGGATGCTCGAGAGCCCAGATCTGCAATATATTTTGAATATAAAAAAAAGATATGATGAGCAGCAAGAAAAGACATCTATTTCAATTAATATTGATACGAGAAGAGTTGAAAAAATAGATAGGCAACTCTGGGTACTGGAAACTGAAAATCAAAGAAGAGCAGCTCAGAACTTAGAGACATTCAAGACATTTGAAGGTCTTGAAGAGTTTAATAAGAATAAAGAGGATAATGATATTGATATTGATCTGCAAAATGACTATCTTTTAAATGAAGGCATACATATTCTTTCAGATTATCTTTACCTCAATACTAATTTATTATTTTCGGAGGCAGCATAAAATATGAAAATCGTTTCCTTTAATATGAACAGCATTAGGGCTCGACCGCATCAATTAGTGCATCTGAGAGATACATTAGATCCAGATATTATTGGAATCCAAGAAACTAAAGTCAATGATCCAGAGTTCCCGATAGAGGAGATTAAAGAGATTGGCTATCATCCTGAGTATTGGGGTCAAAAGGGTCATTATGGCGTGGCTATTCTAAGCAAAAAGAAACCTACTGAAGTTCAAAAAGGATTCATCAAAGATACTGCAGAAGATCAAAAAAGATTTATTCAAGCAAAATTTAAGTGGGGCAATGATAGCATTACAATTATGAATGGATACTTCCCACAAGGTGAAAATAGAGCTCATGAAACCAAATTCCCAAAAAAAATAAAATACTATTCAGATCTAAAAAAACATATTAAAAGAGCTCAAAAGACTGAAAAAAATATAATTGTTATGGGTGATTTTAATGTTGCACCCTCTCCAATGGATATTGGAATCGGTGAAATAAATGCAAAAAGATGGCTCAAGGAAGGAAAAACTGCGTTTTTACCTGAGGAAATTGATATGTGGAACAGTATCAAGAATCTTGGTTTTATAGACTCTTGGAGAGAACAAAATCCAGATGAAGATTCAATATACTCTTGGTTTGATTATCGCTCACGAATGTTTAACGATACGCCCAAAAGAGGCCTCAGAATAGATCATATTATGATTTCAGAGAATCTTATTCCTGCAATGAAAAATACTGGTATTGATTATGATGCTCGTGCAATGGAGAAACCTTCTGATCACTGCCCAATTTGGATCACATTAAAATGAAAATTTTTAAAGAGTTTACCTTTGAAGCTGCACACAAACTTCCTTTAGTTCCAAAAGATCATAAATGCTCGAACCTCCATGGTCATAGCTTTAGGGTGAAGATTTATATCGATGGTCCACTAAATGAGTTTGGCTGGGTCATGGATTTTTCGGAGCTAAAAAAAATCTGTGCTCCATATATTAAGCAATTAGATCATACATATTTAAATGAAATTCCTGGCTTAGAAAATCCTACTAGTGAAAATATTGCGATTTGGCTATGGGAAAAACTATTAGAACCATTGAAAAATTTATCTTCCATTGAAGTCATGGAGACCTGTAATTCAGGCTGCGAATATTCTGGCTAGCCCCTTCTTGACTGAAAAAATTTCTTTAATAGCAAAGCTGAAGGCTCTTTCATATGGCCGCCGCTATAACTAACCTTGTGATTTAAATGGCTATGATCAAAAAAATTATCTATTGACTGAACTGCACCTGTCTTTGGCTCCATTGCGCCAAAATATAAGTGATTAATCCTTGCATCTATAATTGCTTTTGCACACATATGACATGGTTCTAACGTAACATAAATATCACAATTATTTAATCTATAGTTTTTTAAAGTCTGACTTGCATCATTAATAGCATTAATTTCAGCATGAGAGGAAACAGAATAATTGTTAATTACTTGATTAGAGCCCTTCCCAATTACCTTTCCATCCTTCACAACGATTGCCCCAACTGGAACTTCATTATTCTTAAATGCAGTATTGGCCATTTCAAGTGCTTCTAGCATAAAGTTATGTAGACTTAGGTTAGCCATTTAAATTTAAAGTTTAACCAGAACTCAAAGGAACTGAGCCCATTCATCAATAGGTCTTCTCTCTGATGCAAGTTTATTTACTGGTGCTTCGTTATCCTTGTATCCAATACACATCCCACAAAATAATATATCTTCAGCATCAGATTTAACAAATTGTGAAACACTGTCTTGTTTCATAGACCATGCCTCTTGGGCACAAGTATCTAAACCTGCCTCTTTTGCCAATAACATAAAAGTTTGCAAAAACATTCCTAAATCTGACCATTGCGGCGGTCCCATCTGACGGTCAACAAAACAAAAAAATGCGCATGGCGCATCAAAAAATTTAAAATTTTGCATTACTTGGTTAATTCTACCTTCCTTATCATCTCTGCTAATTCCAAGCAATTCATACATTTGCTCTCCCAATTCATACCTTGAGGTTCTATATGGCTCTTTTAATTTAGGCGGATAAATATCATATGCTGGTATTTCAGGTTGAGTCCAGCTTTCTTGAAATGACAGAAACTCATTCATGGAATCATTATTTATAATAAATATTTTCCAAGGCTGCAAATTACCCCCTGATGCAGCTCTAGATGATTTGACTAGTAGATCTCTAATTAAATCATTTGAAACAGGCGTCTTCATAAATGCCCGGACGGAACTTCTTTTTAAAACAGCTTCAGTGACTTTCATATTTCATCGTCTCTCATATCAGAGATTTCTATCATTTTATTCAAAAAATTATTTGTTTGCTTAAGATCTTCATAAGTACCATGTGATTCAATCATTCCATCGTTAAAAACAAATATTTCATCAAAATATTTTAGCATCGAAGGTTTATGTGTAATGGCAATAATTGTCTTAAAGTTAGATGCGATAATTTCGTGCATAATATTTTCTTCTAACTCTGAATCCATGGCGCTTGTTGCCTCATCTAGTAATAGAATTTCTCCACCATTGTAAAGTGCTCGAGCAATTCCAACTGATTGTTTTTGACCACCAGAAAGAGATAAAGTCGAATCTGATAATAAGGTATGTACCCCGTCTGGCAAATCATTTATAAAATTATTAACATAAGAGGAATGCAGAGCATTCAACAGAATAGATTCGGAATCTTGGGACGCAATTGATCCAAAGATGATATTTTCTTTCAAGCTTGCCTCTAACAAATATAGCTTTTGAGGGACATAAGAAAAACTCTTCCTATACCCCACCAAATTATCATGTTCTAAAGTCTTGCCATCAACAATTAGTTGCCCGGAATCTGGGCTAATAAAACCTAATAATAGATCAAGAAAAGTAGACTTTCCTGAGCCACTTGGACCAATAATAGCTATTTTCTTTCCGGAATTGATACTAATATTTAGGTTTGATACCGCTTTCTTGGAATCTGAGAAATATGAAAAACTTACGTTTTGAAACTGAATGGCTCGACTTAAAGAATAATTTTCTTCAATACCCTGATCGGAATCAAAAGATTGTATTTCGCTTATTAGAGGAACTATGTTGTTTAAGTACTTTGACCTGGCATGTATTTCACTTGCAAAGTAAAAAATATTTTGAAAAGCTGGTAGAAGCTTTAAACCAGCGACACCATAAACAGAAACTGTAATAATAAAATTGTTAGCTGTTATACCCTGCGTGCTAAAAAATGCAGCAAATAATACCAAAGCAATTAACAGTAGCGAGTCAATAATAAATCTTGGAATCTGAGCAAGATACATATTTACACCTTCCGCTGCAGCTATCTTTTCATTAATTCCATCAAAGTCCTTTAAAACCTTATCTTTGGTATTGTAAAAAATAATTTCTTTCATGGAGCCAAACATATTACTAAGCGTTTGAAGTGCTAAATCCTTTTCCGAAGCTACAATAATACTGTTTCGCGCAATTGCAGGCTTAAAAAAAATATATATGGTGAAGTAACTTAAGGCGAGGGATACAACCATAATGCTTGTCATTATAGGGTTGTAATAAAGTAAAGCAGCTGAAATGATCAGCGCCAAAGCAAAGCGACTAAATAAATGCATTGCAAATAATATCTGCTGCCCAACATGAGTAGCATCATTCAAAATTCTAGAAATTTTCTCTGCATTACTATTCTTGATATGATCCATCCAACCAAGTGATAGATAGTAATTTATTAGTCTTAGTTTGATGCGACCTGCAATAAGCTGACTATGCAAGCTAACAAATTTTAAAAACGATATTGAAATACTTATAGATATTAATGCATATGCACAAACAAACAGCGATAGAACTAATGGCATCATATCCGATCGAATATTAAGATAATTTAGTAACTCAAACCTGTCAGCTATAGTATCCATTGACCCTATATTGATCATTAAAAATGAGATCATAGCCAAACCAATGAATTCAATAAAAGATATTACTACCAGGACCACAGACATTCTAATGATCAAAGAGGTATCCGCTCTAGATATTATGGAATTGATAGATTGAATAAATATCAGCATTAGTTTGTGTGAAATTAAAGCAGCGAATCTCCAGTAAGCGTATTGGTAATGATTGTGAGTATAATTCATAATAAAATATGATGCCTTGAAAATGCTAATCTTTTCTTCCACATGCAATCCTTTAACTTAGCAAATTAACCTATGAAAATTCTCTTTGTTGTAAATGAGCTTAATTTCTTTATGAGAAATCATCTGAATCTTGCAAAAAGTATCAGCATGCATCATGAGGTTGAGCTAATTGCCGATGTGAGCAAAAGTAATGAGGAGAATATATATAAACTTAAACAAGCAGGAATCAATCTTCATATCCTAAATAGAAATACTAATATCAATAAGGGCATGAGTTACTTTTCATTCATATTCTATCTATTAAAGCTAATCAGAAAAAATAAACCTGATTACGTGTTTTATATTACGCTGGAACTTTCTTTTTTTGGCTCATTAATTTCATATTTTTTAAGTACTAAGAAATCTATATTTATTATCACTGGTCTTGGCCCATTCTTTTTTAAAAACGATTTAAAATATAAGATCTTTAATAAACTGCAGCAATATAGTTTTTTATTTTTATCAAAGGTCAAAAGGAATTTTTATTTTGTATTCTTAAACTCTGTGGATATGGAGTTGTTATGCCGTCAATATAAACTTAAGCGCTTGCACTGTAAGTTAATTCATGGAGAGGGAATTGATAAATTAGAGTTTAGGTACATTGAAAGAGAGCGGGATGTTCCAAAATTTCTTTTAGCATCGCGTTTAGTTCAATCAAAAGGTATAGAGGACTATATGGCTTGCGCTAAGAAAATTAAACAGCATTACTCTCATGCCCAATTTGCAATTGCTGGAATATTTGATCCAAATAATCCAGAGTCTATTGCAAAAGAGTTATTTGAAGAATTAAAAAACAGTGAGGATATCTCCTTCTTGGGCGAGATAAGTCATAACCATATGGAAGAGTGCTTTCACGGAAATAATATTTTTGTTTTGCCCTCTGAAAGAGAGGGCCTACCAAAGGCTGCTGTAGAAGCTGCATCCACTGGTATGCCACTTATCCTGTCGGATGTTCCTGGATGCCAAGAGTGTGTCATTGACGGTGAGACAGGGAAGCTAATTTCCTACAAAGATCAAACGGAATTATATGATGCTATGGAAAGCTTTATTCTAGATGCGAGTCTTATTTCTACCATGGGTAAAAAATCTGCAGAATTTGCAAAAAAGAAATTTTCACTTGAAGTAATTGAAGGGCAATATCTAAACATCATTTCTAAAAAGAAATTATAAGTATTCTTAATTTAGATCTATTTTGGAATCTTTGGATACTGGAGGAATGGATTGCAATACTACTTTCTTTTGGCAGCAAAAGATTGCACATGTTCATTCATCTATTTGTCATGGTAATAACCGCATCAATTAAATTTTTTGACTATTTTTTAATTAAGCACCCCTTGGCTAAAAATATAGCTTCAGGGTTTGTGTTCATTGATAAAAAATGAATGCAAATAACAATAAGTGACAAACTTATAAAATTATAGAATTGAAAGACTTTTCAACCAGGGCTTCTTATGACTTTTATAAATGGAGATATGAGCGCTCCTAATAAATATCCTGGTGCTTTTACAATATCTAAGAGTAGACCCAAACTCCCAGCGACAAACCAATTGAAAGGAAATAAAAAGCTCAGTTTAATATTATTTTTTATTGGGAAGTAGAGTCCTCTGTATGCAAAAGAAGTGAGACAAACTAAAGAAATAAAAATTTTAGTAATATGCGGTATAAACCAAATGGATTCCTCTACCCAACCTGCCAGATAATTATTCCAGTTATAAACACCGAAGGAGATGAGAATTAAGAAAATAACCTTATATGCATTTTTTAGTAATGGTTTATCTGCATCTGGTGACATAAATCTATTGAAAAGGATAGATATCAAAAGAATAAGGGTGATTGATATAAAATATATTTTGGTGATATGAGGAAGAAAATAGGGGCTTGATTCCCATCCAACTATTGCATTCCATTTCGGAATTAGTACAAGCGTGAATAGAAGGGCTAATACAAAATAAGCATCTTTAATTGAATGGGCAATGTCTTGAACTGCTGTATGCATTTGATAAATAAAAAATTTTTTTATGCAGCTCAATAAGTTTCTATGAAGATGTGGGTAAACTAAGTACGACTTTTCAGGGGTCAGAGTTATAAAATTATTTCTCACTCTATTCTTCCAATCAACATCTCCACCCGAACGAACGCCTTCAGTAATCTGAAATCCATTTAGAAAGTCTGCTTTTTTCATAAAAGATCCTGGAGCAGTTTCAATGCCATTTCTTCCATATGTGCATGCTCGAAGAATAGATTGAAAATAAGTTGTAGCTAAGTACTTTGTGTTTCCAAAGATCGCCTCAGCTTCGTTATTTTGAAGGATCCCACAATAATCCTGAATCCATTGATCATTAGGGAGTGTTGTAGCGTCTAAAAAAGCTATCCATTCATGCTTTGCAATCAAAGAGCCATGATTGCTTGCTTCATATGGATAGGCTCTTCCCTTGGGCAAATTAATAAAGAATTTTTTTATAAAGAATATCTTCGATAAAAAGTAATAGAACCTATCCAGCCTATATGCCCTTCCATATCTTTTATAAGTTATAGGGATGCGGGAAATTGATTTCTGCACCAAGTGATCAATTTCATCATTTTCACTAGAATCTATAATAACTATTTCATCCGGTAATTGCTGTTGATTATTCAATGATTTAAGAACCCTTTGAACATCTTTAGGATTATTGAGGGTTGGGATTACAACACTAATATGCATCTATATATCACTAGAAATAATTTTTATTATTTGATCAGAAATAATTTTTGCAACGTATTTGCTTCCCTCGTCATTTAAATGAACAGTATCATATATATATTCTTTAGAGCTTGGCACTAGCAACTCAAGATCAATCAAAGGAATATTACGCTGTCTTGCAACTTCTCGAGTAATATCATTAAATTTTTGATAAGTTTGGATAAATTTTTCTGCACTCATATCACTGCCCTCTGGAATTGATTGATAGAATCGCTGAAAAATTGGATCATCTATTTTAACCCTATTGAATTGAGTCATTAGTATTGGTTTGATATCCCATGTTTCTGCTAGTTTTATAAAAGTAATTAAAGATGCTCGAAATTGCTTCTCTACCTCAGTATCAACAACAGAAGATTCAAGTCGAAATTCTTTGAAATCATCTTTATGCAGTTTTAATTTAGAGAGTAATCGAGGCGCAAGATACTCATACAAGTTTGGAAATAAAAAATTTTTTATTTTTTTTAATGTTTTAAAAGTAAGGCTTCTCGCTGAATCCTCAGTGGTAAAAAATGGAGAGAAGTTCTTAGATATCAATGCTCTGCTGATAGGAGAAACCCAGTAACTCTCTGTTTTAGACAGAAGAGAGAAATCATTAATATTGTGCATAAGAGCAACAAAATCTGGATCGAGTGGGATGCCTTTTGCAATCAGCGCAAGATTAGAATGCATTGAATTATTTCCCGACACACCAGCATTGTGAACCACTACCTTTTGATTCATCGCATTTCTTAGAGAGCGCTCAATAATACTAGGGAATCTATTTTGCTCATCTACGAATAAAGTTTCTGTTGTACTTCCCCCAAAAAATATAATCCTTAAGTCTGGATTAGGCTGAATAATATTGCCATTCTCAATAAAACCATTTGCATCAATTGTCACAGGATAATTACGTTGCTCCAGTGAATCTACATTCTTCATATAAAAATTGCTTGGGGCAATGCTAGCAGATTGATTGGGATTAAATTCTCGCAATATAATTGATCTATTAACACCTCGTTCTAAAGAAGTGACAATGTATTCTCCAGGCATTACAGCCCCAAAGGCTACATCCAGAATTTTGAAAGTTACGGATGAAACCATAACAACTAATACAAAATTTTTAATCCAGCTCATATTTATCTTTATAGCTTTCTTTTAAAGATTCATCTTGCTCTTTTTTTAATAACAAATAGTCCCCTATCGCCAAAATATCTAAATCTGTGCCCATGAAACATTTAAATGCATCTTCAGGGGAGCAAACAATAGGCTCACCTCTTACGTTAAAGGATGTATTCACAACTAGGGGGCAGCCTGTAATCTCATTAAAACGACTAATTAATGCATGATACTTTGGATTAGTATCAAAATGAACAGTTTGAGTTCTTGCAGAATAATCAACATGTGTAATAGCTGGAATAGAAGATCTTGGAATGTTTAATTTTTGTATCCCAAATAAAGCTTTTTGCTCTTCTGTCATCTCAAGTCGCTGATTATCTATAACATCTGTAACCAAAAGCATATAAGGGCTATCACCGTCATGATTAAACCATTCTCCTGTATGTTCACTTAAAATGCTCGGAGCGAATGGTCTAAAGCTTTCCCTGTATTTAACCTTAAGATTTAACTGCTTCTGCATTACTGAAGACCTAGGATCAGCAATGATGCTTCTGTTACCAAGTGCACGTGGGCCAAATTCCATTCTACCTTGCATCCAACCCACTGCTTTTTCATTGGATAAGGCATCAGCCACTTTGTCAATTAAGACATTTTCCTCCAATTTATGAAATATAGCTCTAGAATTAACAAGAAAATCTTCGATTTCTTTGTTAGTAAATGAAGGGCCTAGGTAAGAGCCACTCATCTGATCGCGACCAATACAATTACTACGTTCTTTCCCATAAGCAATATGCCATGTTGCAAGCGCAGCTCCCAGAGCTCCACCGGCATCACCTGCAGCTGGTTGAATCCAAATATTCTCAAAGATTTTTTCTCTAGCAAGAATACCATTTGCCACACAATTCAGCGCAACGCCTCCAGCTAGACACAGATTTTTTTCGCCAGTTTCTTTAGCAATACTCTTCGCAAGTTTAATTAGCACTTCCTCAGTAACTTTCTGTATAGACGCGGCTAAATCCATTTCTCGTTGCGATAATTCGACCTCTGATTCTCGAGGAAGACCACCAAATAATTTATGGAATTTGCTATTAGTCATAGTCAACCCTACACAGAAATTAAAATAACTCATGTCCAGATGAAAGCTACCATCTTCTTTAATATCAATAAGATTATTTTTAATCAAATCTACATATTTTGCCTCGCCATATGGCGCTAAACCCATCACCTTGTATTCGCCAGAATTGACCTTGAAGCCTGTGTAGTATGTGAAAGCTGAATACAATAAACCTAGCGAATGAGGGAAATGTATTTCTTTGATGACTTTAAGATCCTTGCCTGCACCAACAGCTAAGGATGTAGTGGTCCATTCCCCAACTCCATCCAAAGTTAGAACTGCGGCGTTATGAAATGGAGAAGGATAAAAAGCACTAGCAGCATGAGAGAGGTGATGCTCAGAAAATAGCAACCTCTCAGACCAATTGATATTCTCATCTAATATCTTTTTAAGTGATTGAGTAAGATTATATTTCTGATACAGTTTTTCCTTGATCCAGAGTGGCATAGCAGAAGCAAAACTTCGAAATCCTCTTGGCGCAAAAGCTAAATACGTTTCAATTAATCGTTCAAATTTCAGAAATGGCTTCTCATAGAAAACCACATTATCTATTTCCGAAGGATCTATCCCTGCCTCACTTATGCAGTATTGAATAGCTTGAGCTGGAAAGCTATCATCATGCTTAATTCTTGAGAAACGCTCTTCTTGTGCTGCTGCAATAATTTTTCCATCATGAATTAAACAGGCTGCACTATCATGGTAATAAGAGGATATTCCAAGTATAAACATATATAAAAGCTAAAAAATGGTATAAATAAAAGGGGCTATAACAGAACCTTGAGTAATAATTAATAAGCCTCCTAGAACTACCATAATAAAAATTATTGGTGCGAGCCATAGTTTTTTTCGGTTTTGCAGAAAGAGAAAAAGCTCTTTAAATAATTCCATGTATGTCTCCTGGCTCAGAACTGGCGAGAAAATGAATCGGCATCAATGCATTCATCCTCACGTAACTTCCATGTTGAAAATTTATTATAGGGCTCTAATCTAAGTTCATCTCTTTTAAAAATTCGCATAAATACAGCCAATGGGGTAAAAATGATAAAGAATATTATTGCTAAAACAATTGGGCTCACAATCATTCCCAGGAGAACACCAAGGCGCATCCAGAGTCTATTAAGAGGAAGAAGCCAGCTATCTTTTAAAACTGTAATAATAAAGAAAATAAAGCTAATAGAGATCAAGACTAAACTCATTAATTGCTTGTCTATATAAAAAAAATATGAAGAACTAATAAAAAATACAGCCGAGAAAAAAAAACCAAATTTTTTATTTGAGGGTAAAATTATTGATTTCAGGTCCATATCTTAGAGTTTAATTTAGTTACATAGTTTATTATAGATAAGGCAAAAATTAATATTAAGTTTTATTGATCTAGCAATAAAAAATCTATTCCCACTCAGTAGTAGCCTAATTTTAAACCCTTATAGAGAAAGGGTTTCAGAGGTATTTTTTTAACTTTGTAACTTTTTTGTAACTTTTTCATGTA
>Ga0209425_10004877_pt1 | contig 13444 bp, 9 predicted proteins | sample COG_05_FD_184749 | JGI IMG/M metagenome (GOLD analysis project Ga0209425, IMG submission 184749) | Pelagic Microbial community sample from North Sea - COGITO 998_met_05 (SPAdes) (version 2) | ecosystem: Environmental > Aquatic > Marine > Neritic zone/Coastal water | place: Helgoland, sampling... | reverse complement strand
CCGCGAGCCTCCACCGCTCGAGCTCGCGCCCGAGGTCCGCGAGATGCACCGCGCACACGCCTCGCATCTTCGCCGGGTCCGCGCCGGTGAAGTCGCCCATGAGCCGCGTGAATAGTCCCCGCGCCGCGTCCATCGACGCCGAAGTTTTCGTTTGGCTCGCGCGAAGATTCGGCTCGCTCTCAAAGTCCGCGGAGGCGTCCGCGGTCCACACCTCGACGACGACGGTGGGTCCCGCACCGCGTGCCGACGTGGCGGCCGCGTGCGCGCGCGTCACCGCCGCCGCCGCGACGTCACGCGGCAGCCGCAGACGAATCTCCCCGGCGCCGCGGCTGCCCGGAGCGTCGAGCACCACGCGCCCGAGCTCCTTCCCGCGCGAGAACCCACCCTTCAACACCGCGACGAGGGGCTCGAACGACGACGGCGAGACTGACCCGTCGAGCGCGATGGACTGTTCCAGCGCGCGAACCAGTCCGGCGTGAGCGGTGAGTTTCAGCTCCAACTCCGGACCCGAGCGGCCCAGCGTCGACTCGGCGACTCGGTGATTGGCGTCGTCGCCGCGGAAGTGACCGTCGCCTGTTTGCCCATACGCCTCCGCCTCCGCGAGGTCAGCCTCGAGCTCCGCCTCCGCCTCGAGCGCCAGCCGGCCCACGCTGGAGCTCACGGCGTACGCGTCAGGTCGCGAGCCGTCGTAGGTCGCTGACCGTGAGGACCTATGACCTTTATCGATGGACTCTTCGTCGTCAAAAACTCCGTCGAGGCCCTGCGCGAAGAGCTCGTCGAGGAGCGCCTGGTCCGCGACGAGCGCCGCGTCGTCGTCCTCGTCGGGAGGTAGGAAGCGTCGCATCGTGGACGCGGTGAGGGACGCGGACGCGGTGGTATCGGCGGTGGAATCACGCCACCACGAGCCGAGCGAATCCGAAGCCGTCGCGGATACAAACGCGGCGAAGTCGTTCGATCTGCGGCACTGCTCGAGCGGCTCGTCGCCATCCGCCGCGTCCAACGCATCGTCCATCTCGGCCCGTAGCTGCTCCGCCATCTCGAGCACCCCCGATGGGGCGCGGCTACCACGTTTCTTGCGCGCCGATGAAGATTTCTTGGTGCTCGGGCTCTTCGCGAATGCGGGCGGCTTCTCGTTGGCCGACGCCTTCCTCCTCGCGTCCCTGGCCTCGGCCAACGCGCGCGTCCTGTCCCGTTCTCCCTCCCGTCTCTGGTGGTTCGTTTCGTCGTTTTCCTTCCCGGGTAGGTGTTTTGCGGTGCCGTCGGTCCGTGCTCTCCACCTCGCGGGCTTGACGACGACGTGGCTTGCCGGGTCGGGCGCGGACGATGTCTTCTTCAACGCGACAGCCTTCTCTTCTCGCTCCTTCCGCCCAGCCTCCGGCGTGCGTATCGACGGCGGCGGCGCCAAGGGAAGGGTATCGTCCATCTTGCTGAGGTGCTCGTTGAGCTCGAAGGATGACACCGCGCCGGTGACGTAGTCGAGGACGCACTCGACGCGCACGCAACCGAGAGCGCCGCCCGCCTTGGTGGTGAGCTGCACCTCGTGGCGGGTCACGGGGCGGTGGACTTCGAGGCGGGAGACGTCGACGCTGGCGCTGGCGATGTGCCTCGCGGTGCGCCCGTCGGAAAACTGTTGGGGGTTTGGGGGAAGGATACGCGGTCGGTGAGCGCGGGTCGGCGAGGCGGGAGGTTTGGAGAGACGCGCTTTTTGAATCCGGGGCGAGTCGCGTCGGGCGCGCGTGAATAGAACCCACCTCGAGCACGACCGCCCTCGCGTCGCGGCAGTATCGCGAGAACCCCGCGGGCTTAGCCTTGACCGGGAACGTCATCGACGCCGACGCGCCCGGGCCGTCCACCAGCTTGGCCCACGGCCTCGTTCGTTTGTCGCTGAGCTCGTCGCCCCACCATCGCGCGGTGACGCGCACCCACGGCGGGGCGCCGCGGAGCTGCCACTCCAACCCGTCGACGGTGAGGGACACGTGGCCCTTGTCGTCGGTGCCGCGGCCCGCGCCGGGGGGCAGGTCGAACCCCTTGACACGGGTCTCGTCCTTCCTCTCCATCGGTGCTGCCGTGGTGTGAAGTCGCATTTTCGTCGGGGCTGCCGAGGAGGATTTTGAAAGAGCCATTTTCGTTGGCGATGATTAGACCGTCGTTCTTGAGTTCGAGGTCGTTACTAAATAGTCCAAGAAACCCGCACTGCACTCGGCACACGGTGGTGAGTTGGCGCGCTCTCGGTCGTCTACAAGAGGCCACCAAACGTCGATCGACGCGCCATTTGATTCGAACCCCGACGACCTAACCATGTCCGATACCGAGGCTCCGGCGATGTCCGCCCCCGAGCCCGTCGCCGCGCCCGCGCCCGCGCCCGCCCCCGCGGCCGCGCCCGCCGTGAGCTTCGACAACGCCAAGGTCGACGAGCTCAAGTCCCAGGCCACCGACAAGGTCCAGGAGCTCTACAAGAAGGGCAAGGACAAGCTCGACCAGGTAAATTGTCAACCGATTTTGCGATCGGTCGTCGCCGTCCCAGCGCGTGATCCCGCGCGTGAAGATGCGAACCTGAAGCCTGACGTAATCTCTCCCCATCTCCCCTATTTCGCAGTACGTCCGCTTCGGAGGTAACCCCAGGGTTGACCTCGAGCTCCGCAAGGTCCGTCCCCGAACGTGCCGCCATCACGAAAATATACAAACGACGAAGACTTGTCTTTGTGCGACGCCGCGGATGCGATTGATCCGCCCCAACGCTTGACTCCCACGGTGATTGACCCTCCTCTCTGACCGCACCCATCTCCACCTTCAACAGCACCTCGACATCCGCATCCCCATGGCGCCCTCCATCCGCGTCACCGTCGGCACCGACGCGTGCCTCCAGCCCAACGCCTCCAGCCCCAACAAGTACGAGTTCATCTACGAGCCAAACTTCAACTGGGGCATCACCGAGACCTGGTTCAACGGCCAGATCGAGGTCAACACCGCGGGCAAGGAGATCAAGTACACCAAGACCTTCGACCTCGACGCCATCGCGCTCAAGGTGAACGGCGTGTACGACTACGACAACAACGTCCCGTACGTCGGCTTCAAGGTGCTCACCACCGCGGGTGTCTCCTCCTCCGCGGGCGACAACAGCGGGTTCAGCGTGTGCAAGAAGCTCAGCCAGAACCTCGGCCCGCTGACCCTCACCGCCGACGTGGCGTCCTCCGTGGCGCTCGGCGAGCAGAAGTACAACCCCTCCAAGAAGGCGATGGAGTCCTCCCCGGCGCAGGTTGAATTCAACGCCCTCAAGCTCATCCTCGAGGCGTAAGTGACAATCTTCACGCACGATTTCTCAATCCGCTGACTCGCACCCGATGGCCGCGACGGTCGACGCGGTTTAGCAACCCCGCACCGTGTGAGCGCGTGGTGCGAGCGGAACGTATTTATTCACACGCGCGATAGCCTTCGCTAGGTCGTTTGTAAATAGCAGCGCCGAGCCAAGAGTAACTATGACGTAACACCGCAACGCCAGACTGGTTTGGTTGGAGTAGCTAGAGTCGTGTTTGATGAGCGAGCTCGTTTCTCAAAAAACCACTGCTCGGGGCGCGAGGGGGGGCGCCCTGACGTGGGTTTGGTCCTCGCGAGCACCATGCGCCGCCGTCCGGGCATCGCCGGTATCCACCAGCGCCGCGACACCAGCGCGGTTCTCCGCACCGTCGGCGAGGAGGCGTCCGAACGCTCGCTCGAGACGATGCGACGTCAGCTCACCACCTTTCGCCAGTCGCTCGAGGAGTTCGCGCTGCGACACAAGGCTGACATCCGCCGGGACCCCGCGTTCAGGGCGCAGTTCCACAAGATGTGCGCCAACTGCGGCGTGGACCCGCTCGCGTCCAACAAAGGGTTCTGGGCCGAGCTCCTGGGCTTCGGCGACTTCTACTACGAGCTCGGCGTTCAGATCGCGGAGGCGTGCCTGAGCTCGCGCGATGAGAACGGCGGGTTACTCGAGCTCCACGACCTCATGGCGATGGTGCTGAAGCGCCGCGGGAAGGTCGCGGCGCCCGTGAGCGAGGACGACGTCTTCCGCGCCATCGACCGCCTCAAAGTCCTGGGCGGCGGATGGTCCGTCCACTCCATCGGGCGCGGGCGGATCATAAGGAGCGTCCCGGACGAACTCAACCCCGACACCTCGGAGGTCATACGACTCGCGGCAGCCGCGGACGGCGTGGGCGGGGGGGCGCCCGGGTGCGTGTCCACCACGGGGCTGGAGAAGGAGTGCGGGTGGACACGTGGGCGGGTGGACGCGGCGTTGGGTGAGCTGGTGAAACGGGGCATGGCGCTGGTCGACGACGGAGACCCGAGCGGGTCCGAGCGACTGTATTGGATCCCGTGCGTATCGCCGCAGATGACGTCGTGAGAGTTAACTTCTAGAATACATAGCGGTAAGAGGTGTGCGATGATGATCGATGAGTCTCACGGATGCTTATTACAACTCGAGTCTTTCTCTGGGCAACCGGGGCTATATTTCACCTTTTAGTATTTTCCCCGGGCATCTGCAGTCCCCTCAGTTCCAGGTGAGCTCTGCTCGCTCGGCCCAGTACGCCGCCGGGTCCTGCCTCGCCATCTCGAGTATCTCGTTAACCCGCCCCTCCGCCGCGTCCCCCGCGTTCGTCAGGTACTTGAGCAAGGTCAGCGCGCCGGCGTTGCTGCGAATCTGGTGCGGCGTCGCCGCGCCGGAAAGTACCATTGGCTGAAATCCTTGCAACATCGCGATGGCGATGGCGGCGCTGTCAGCCTTGTACACGAACGAGTCGAATCGCCCGGGCGGGGACCCAAAGTCGCTCGCGAGCTCCCGGAGTGCCTCCATGACCGGCAGCACGCCTTCGTTTGGGTTACGCGACGACAGACGGCCGTTCGCCAGTGCCTCTTTGACGATGATTTCCATTCCCGCTTTTTTAGCTTCGAGCAGCGCGGGCCCCGCGCTCTGCTCCATGACGTTCCACGTCGCCTGGACGCAGTCGAATAGTGGGGTGCCGTCGGGTGCCGTCACCTCCATCGCCTCGCGTAGCGTATCGCCCTGCTCCACGCCGGACAAAGTCAGGCCGATCCGTACGCCCTTCGCGGCTTTGAGTTCCGACAGCTCGGCGACGACTTCTTTGTTTTTGAGCACTCCAGAGCTTTTAGTGGCGGAGTGTATCTGGTAGAGCCTCATGTACGGGTCCAACAGCTCGGAGGACTGTGGGAATTGGGCGGCGAGGTTCTCGGCGGTGTGCTCCTTGACCTCGTGCGCCTGCCCCGCGGTGTCGATTTTCCAATCCGCGGTGTACGTGTACCCCCACTTGCTTCCCACGACGATTTTGTCCCTAGGGATGTCCCTCGACCTTAGCCACGACGAGAGGAACTCCTCGGAGGCGCCGTACGACCTGGCGCAGTCGAAGTACCTGACGCCCATCGCCCACGCGGCGTCCAGGGTCTCGTGCGCGTGCTCGCGCATCTCGTCCATGCTCTTGCCCTTGATATCTGCGTCGTGGCCGATGTTGATGTACCCCGGGCGGCCGAGAGCCGCGAGGCCGAGGCCGAGCGGGGGAGTCCTTACCCCCACCTCGAGCATGCTCTTCTGCGCGACGTAGTCCGTCGCGGGGGTGTAGAACGGGGCGGCGGATGCGCGGGTGCGGACGCGGCTGGTACGCGTGCGGGCATGTTGGGCGTGGGGCCCCGCGGCCTTCGCCGGCACGCGAAGGGGCGCGGGTGCGGCCGTCGTCGCGCGCATGGTGGCACGGCGATGTGTGTCACGGCACGGCCTTTCGATAGGGGGAAAACCCGGGAAAAGCGGCGCGAAAAGATTCTCCACGGCCCAAAAGCCGCGAGAGCCGTCTGAGTCAATAAACAGGCCAGCCACTCGGACCAGACGAAGAGGCGCCGGGGTCGCGCGCGGGCGGCTGGTGGTCGTTAAATGCGCCGGGGGATGGCTGGTGTGGTCATGAGATGCGCGTCCGCCGTTTCATGCGGCGGCGGGTTCACGCTGGAGCGCGCGCCGAGCGTCGCCCGCGCCCACTCGGTGGCTCAGTGTAAAAGCGGGATGATTAGCGCCCGCAGAGCCCGGGTGCCCAGGTTGTTGGATGTGGGCACCGGCCGCCGCGTTCACTCCGCTGACCGGGTCGCATCCTTCGCGTCGTCAGCCGCGGTGGACGACGATCCCCCGCCCGGGCCCCCGACGGATGAGGACGTCGAGGCCGCCACCCGCAAGTGGCTGGACGAGACCGTCATCGGGCTCAACCTCTGCCCGTTCGCGCGCGCGCCCCGCAATCAGGGCGGCGTCGCGATCAAGGTTTCGCGCGCCACAACCCCCGACGATCTACTCGCCGAGTTCACGGCGGAGGCGACGCGGCTGGCGAAGACGTACACCGACGCCGACGTGGCGTACGGCGAGGAGGATGACGACGACGAGGGTGCCGAGGAGGGTGCCGAGGGCCTGTCGGAACCCACGACGACGCTGCTCGTGGCGCCAAACATTCACGAGATGAGTGACGACTTCATCCTCTTCCTCGCGATCGTCGAGCGATGCGAGGAGATCCTGGACCAACTCGACCTTGTGGGGTACATCCAGCTGGCGACGTTCCACCCGCACTACCAGTTCGAGGGCGAGGAGGTCGCGGACCCCGGGAGTTACACCAACAGGTCGCCGTACCCAGTCGTGCACTTACTCCGAGCGATCGACGTGTCCAGAGCCGTCGACGCGCACCCGGACACCGAGACGATCCCTTCGGAAAACGTCGAGAAACTACGAACCATCGGACGCGAAAAGCTGTACGATAACCTCCAGACGCTGACCCAACTGCGGGTGGATTCAGGGGAGAACACGTCGGACAGGGCGGACAGGCTGGCACGGGCGAAGGCTGCGGTGGAGAAGGCTGCGGCTGGTGACGCCATCGCCAAAAGTCTGTTCGAAACGACCGAGGTTGACCGCGCCAAGTCGCAGGTGCTCCGTTTTCTAAACTATAAACCCAGGACCAGATCGGAGTTACGTAAGAAGCTCATCGACGATAAGCTGTACGACCCGGACGTCGCGGACGAGGCGCTGGATTTAGTTCAAGAAGCCGGGGTTCAATCGGACGTGGACTACGCCGAGCAGTTTGGCCGGATGAAGTGGCGAACTTCAAAGTGGGCACCCGCGCAGATCCGATCCGAGCTCAAGCGGAAAGGGATGGACGAGAGGGACGCGCGCGAGGGTCTGTCTCGGGTGTTCGGCGACGACGTCAACGCGGTTGGGGAGAGCGGTGGGTACGTGCGACGCGGGACGGTGTTCGAGGTGCGTCAAGAGGCGAGAGCGATGGGGACGGAGAGCGCCGACGACGACAAGAGTTACGAGCTCTTCCTCGCGTCGCGTAAGCGGTGGGCGCTGACGGACGGGATGGACTCGGAGAAGAGACGAAGGCGGCTGATCGGGTGGTTGCAACGGCGTGGGCACGCGTTTTCGCTGATTCAGAGGATCGTGGACTCCTTGGAGGCTGAGGACGAGCGGGCAAAGTACGAGTGACGACGCTTTACAAACACATCTCCCAAACATATATTATCCCTTCACCGAAGTATCCCCTGGACCACGGGCGCCACCCTGGACAGGAACCCGTACGTCCCACCCGCCACCAGCATCAACCCGCTCGCCGGCGTCACCCACGCCGTGTACTGCCGCGCGCTCATGATCCGGCCCAGACTCCCCGTCACCGTCGCCGCCGCCAACAGAGGCGCAACGTACCCGCTGTAAACAAAATACGACGTCAGTGAAATTGCCCAAACGAAAGTAAAAATAAACCCACCTCGTGTACGTCAACAGCAGCGCACCGCCCGTCACCGGGTCACCCGTCTGCGACACGTACCCCAACAGCGTCGCGAGCACCGGCGTGCTGCACGGCGACGCGGCGAGCGCGAACGCCAGACCGGCCAGGTACGCCGACACCGCCGGCGGCAAACTCAGTTTCCGCGCGTCGAAGTCGGCTCCGAATGACGGGAAGGCGACGACGATCACCTCCAGCAGGTTTAATCCCATCGCCACCGCGAGGATGGATATGGCGACCGGGAGGAACCCGTTGGCGTCGCCGCCGACCTGCCCGTACGCCTTGCCCGCGGTCGCGGCGCCGACGCCGAGGAGCGCGAGGGTGGACGCGAGGCCCGCGGCGAACGCGAACCCGTTGACGACCAGCGCATCTGCTTTTGCTTTTGCCGCCGCCTCTTCCCGCGCGGCGCGTTGTGTCTCCGTCTCGTCCTCCGGGACGTCGCTCCCGCCGTCGGTCTTGGGCCCCGCGTACCCGCCGATGTACCCGATGGTGAGCGGGAGGACGCTGAGGGTGCACGGGGAGAGCGAGGTGACGAGGCCGGCGATGAGGACCACCGCGAATGTGATCGGGGTGACGTTGTCCAGCTGGGATCCCACGACGGAGTCCGCGCTCTGCGCCGCGGAGAAGAGCCCCATGGAGATGTCGTCGCCCACGGACCCGAGGTCGAACACAACGTGGGGGAGGTCCATCGCGGCGGCGACCGAGGGCGCGAGCTCGGCTCCGGAAGCGGAGACGCGAAGATAACGGGGGCGGCCACGTCGATCGAGCCCCGGGTGAGCCCCTCGAGGCGCGCGGAAGCGCCGACGCGACGTCAGGGACGCGACGACCGCGACCGACGAGCCGTGGAGCGCGGTGACTCGCATGTTCGAGTCGGTCCTTTTCCGGTGCCGACGCGGCGGGTGCAGACGCGTGCGAGATGTGATGGGCAAATATCTGATACGGGGCACTTTTTTGTTCACTGGATTTGCGAACACGGTAGAGGCGTGAGACGATGGATTCGATGAATTCGATGTATAAGATGTATCACGTCCTGACCACCACACGCCCCGCCCGCGTGTGGTACCTAACCCCCTGGCTCGGCTTGTACTTCTCGTTCCGCACCTGGAGCGACTCAACCTTGATCCCGGAGACGCCCGCGCCCTGCACCGCGAATTGCGCGTGAATCTCAACCAGCTCCTGCAAACTAACCATCTTCCGTGCCTTCTCCGACCCGCCGTCCTCGTCCTTACCCCCAGTTCCGCCAGACTCCTTCGGGGCGTTGTTCGTTAGCTGCACCTGCACGGTCAGGCACGGGGTCTTATCCCCGGGGAACTTGTCGATGACCCACTTGACGTAGTGGCCTGTGTCATCGTAGGTGGCCATGCCGTGCGTAGCCGACGGATCGGCGGAGATGACCCGCGAGGGTAGACGCACCTCCAGCGTCACGTTCTCCACCGGCTTGGTCTTATCGTCGAACGCGGGCTTGGTGCCGCACACGATGGACACGCGCCCTTGCGTGGGCCCGAAGGTGGCCTGGGGGCGGACGTAGACGGGCAGCGGCACCTGCTGCGCGTTGATGCTGCCGCCGATGTTCTGCATCTTGCTCTGCTGCCACGCGTTGGGCTTGATGTACTTGGGCTGCCACACGTTATCGTTCTTGGACGGCGGCGGCCTGACCTTGTAGTGCATCAGCGAGAACTGGCCATCCGCCGGCACGAAAGAAACTACTCTGTCCGCCGCGAATCGGCTCAGCCGCACCGAGGGATGGAACGAGTACTCCTCGATGAGGTGCGAGTTGGACATGGACAGGGAGACGTCGGGCATGCCGCTGAGACGTGAGTTGACCTCCACGGTGCCGTGCACCGCGGACGTGAGAACACGGCCCTCCGCGTCCAGCGTGGCGTCCACCGTCTCCACAACGTCGCAGTAGATCTCGTTGCTGGCGTATTTGATGTTGTTGCTTCGCCACGGGAGCGGTAGGAGCTTGCTCGGGTCCTGGTCGGACACTAAGACGCCCTGGTGCCCGTAGACCATGCTCGTCGCGCGGTTGAGCATGTTGGGCGGGGGCACCAGCACCTTCAGGCCGCCCGGGTGGGTGTTGACGGGGATGCCAGAGTCGAGCATCTCGTCCAGGAGTTGGTACAACGTCAGGTGGTGCTCCTGCAGGACCGTCTCGGTGATCTGGTCGCCGAAGTAGGCCTTGAGGACGACGTGGAGCTGCGTGAGGAACTCGATGACCATGAGGGGTTCCGTCTCGTTCTCCGCGGTGGCCACGTAGGTGATCTCGCCGCGGGTGATGTGGAACACGTACTGCTTGCCCTCGGTGGTGAGCACGTCCGCGAAGAGGTTCTCCTTGGCGCTCGCTCGGAGCGCGGCGAAGACCTTATCGCACACCGCGTTGGGGTTCACCGCGGGACCCCAGTGCTTGACCGCGCATAGGGTCTCCGTCTTGTTGTTCACGATGAACAGGCTGCCGATGCCCATGGTGCGTCGTGGCGAAGGGCGTTAAATTGGGCCCGATTGCTCGATTACGTCGGAGGCCGCGTGCCGATTCCGATGATCGAGCGCTGGAATGCGTCTCGAGTGCGACGGCGTCGATGCTTCGCGCGGGACCTGGCGGTTCACGCGTGCGTATTGACGACGCGAGGATGCGGAGTTGACGTGCGACGACGACTGATGCGGTCGGCGCGCCTCGCTGTGGTGGCGCCCGGAAGGTTGAATCCGCCCGTCTCAAGCCGCGGGGTGTTGACGCGCGGGTGTTTTGGGGTCTCGATTTCAAGGCCAAACTTTTGATAACTCTATGGACAACGTTGCTAGCCGGACGCCGCTATCGCACCCGTCACGCCACGGTGAAGTGCATCCCGTTAGCGGGCGCGATGGGAATAGCCTTCGTGTGCTTCTTCCCGTTCTCCGCGCTCGCCTTATGCCACCGGTACTTCCTAATCAGCGTGCACAGCACCACCCGCGCCTCCAGGAGAGCCAAGTACTGACCGAGGCAGTTCCTGGGACCCTGTATGAACGGAAGGAACTTGAACCCCTCGTTCTCGTTGAACCCCGGGTCGGTGAACCGCTCGGGTTTATACACCAGCGGGTCCGGCCAGAGGTCCTCACGCTGGTGGACACCCTGCAAGGACATGATCACCGTCGTGCCCTTGGGAATGCGAACGCCGCCCAAATCGTCATCCTCCTCCGCCACACGCGTGACAACCGGAACCACGGAATACAACCGGAGAGTTTCCTTCAACGCCGCGAGGGAGTAATCGAGGGTATCAAGGGACTCCCGTGTGAGCAACGCGTTTTTCTTCAATCGCCCAAACACCGCATCGCTCTCCGTGCGGACCTTCTCCGTGGCTTCCAAGTTGTCGCTCAGCTCGTGCATGGTCCAAGTGAGCATCGCCGCGGAGGTCTCGTGACCCGCCAGCAGGAAGGTCTTGATCTCGTAGCACAGCTGTCGCTCAGTCTCGGCGCTCAGTGATCCCGTGTTCACTTCCTGGTCCAGCACGCGCTCCAGGATGTCGTCCGGGACCTTCCCGCCCGAACGTTTCTTGTCCCACCGGTCGCGAACGATCTTGATGATGGCGGCGTCCAGTTGGCGCACTCGCTTCTTATGCGCGAACCACTCGGGGGTCGGGAGGTAGGTCCTCCACGGCGACAACGACCGCGCGTTGCACTCGTCCATGATGGGGAGGTAGAGCGATGGGAATATCGCGTCCGATTCCGTCGGGGATAACGAGAGGATGGCCTCGCCGATGACCTGGAGGGTCAGGAGTCGAAACTCGTTTTCCATGTCGATGGATTCGCCGGTTCCCTTGATGGCGTCGAGCTTGACGCAGAGCCTGTCCACCGCGCGGGTGGCGATGGCGATGATCTCGTCGAGGATCTCCACCCTGAGCGCCTTGGAGATGTTCCCGCGCATCTTCCTCCACGTGTCCCCGCCGCTCGTCACCAGCCCGGTGCCGAGGATGTCGAGGAACGGGGCGTACGAAAACTCGAGATCCTTGCTGTAATTCTTCATGTTCGAGCTCATCACGCGCTTCATCGTGCTCGGGTCCGCGATGACGACGCAGTGCCGGGTGAAGATCTGCACCCTCACCGGCTTGGGCGCCGTCGCCGTGGACCACTGCGCGAACAGGTCCCACGTGCACGGGTAGCTGCCCACCGCCTTGAACAGGGTGACGGTGTGCCCGATGAGAGGGATGAAACCGGGAGCCATCGGCGCGCGGGCCAGCACGAGCTCCTTGCGCAGGAACCCGAGCACCGAGGCTACCGCGCCGGTGGCCGCCTTCAGGACGAAGTACAGCGCGATCATCGCGGTGATGATGGCCGCGGCACCGAGGGCCACCGCGTCCATCGCCGCGGGGGCGGGCGAACCCTTCGCCATCGCGCCGTCGGAAATGGATAGCCTTGCAGGTTTTAAAATCTCTTCCTCCGAAATGTTACGCGTCAAGCTCACTTCGAGGGGCGCGGAAGGGATGACGACGGTGTGGCGGCCACGCGTGAGGATTCCAGTTCCGGATATCGACGGTGCCGATGCTGACGAGAATCGGAGAGAAGAGTTGACCAAGAAGGGCACGAAGCGGAAGTATGCCCATTACACAAAGGGGCCGTGCGAGCACGGGGCGAAGAAGCGCTCGAGGTGCAAGGTGTGCAGCGCTTGCCCGCACGGTCGTCGGCGCTATGGTTGCAAGGACTGCGGTGGGAAGGGAATATGCGAGCACGGCCGTCAGCGCTCTAAATGCAAGGAGTGCGGTGGGAAGGGAATATGCGAGCACGGTCGTGAGCGCTCTAGGTGCAAGGAGTGCGGTGGGGGATCAATCTGCGAGCACGGTCGTCAGCGCACTAGATGCAAGGAGTGCGGTGGTGCATCAATCTGCGAGCACGGTCGTGAGCGCTCTAGGTGCAAGGAGTGCGGTGGGGGTGCAATCTGCGAGCACGGTCGTCAGCGCAATCAGTGCAAGGAGTGCGGTGGTGCATCAATCTGCGAGCACGGTTGTCGGCGCTACAGGTGCAAGGAGTGCGGTGCAAAGTAGACTACTTTTAGTTCGCAAGCATCTCTACTACTAGCCTTGGAGATGGCCACTGTGAAACGTCAGTTCTTCCCTCGTGCGTATATCATACAAACGTCTGTGCGCGCGTGTCTCGTCCTACTGGTTCGTCAGCTCCCGCGCGGCTGACCTGAAGACGTACAGGATCATCATCACCGCCAGGCCCCCAACCGCCGCCCCGATGGCGACGTCACCAACCCCCTCCGTTATCCCTCCCTGCATGAGCCACTGCCACCATCGTTTACCCCGTTTGTGATGCATCGTCTTCATCCCCGCCGGCTTTGTCCTCGTCTCCAGCTGGACGGAGGAAACGGAGTCGGCGGCGGCGGGGATCCGACGCATCGCATCCCTGCCCGAACCCATCCTTCGCATCGCGCGCTCCTCCCTCTTCGCCTCATCGTGCGCCTCGTGCGCCTCGCGCCGAACGCGCTCAGCCTCCTTGTCCGCCGCGGCCTTCTCCCGTTTGCGTCGCTTCTTCTCCGCTCGCTTGGCCCGGAGCTCGTCATCCGTTGGTTTTATGGGTACGCTCGCGGTCCCTCCCGAGGGTACCATCGCGTCAGCGCCGGCTTCGGCATCGGCCCGCGCGAGGGCGGCGGCGATCTCGGAGGGTCCGAGGACCGGCGC
>Ga0209425_10004876_pt1 | contig 13444 bp, 13 predicted proteins | sample COG_05_FD_184749 | JGI IMG/M metagenome (GOLD analysis project Ga0209425, IMG submission 184749) | Pelagic Microbial community sample from North Sea - COGITO 998_met_05 (SPAdes) (version 2) | ecosystem: Environmental > Aquatic > Marine > Neritic zone/Coastal water | place: Helgoland, sampling... | reverse complement strand
TGGAAAATAAGTTATTGAAATATTATAATAGTTAATTAAATAAATACTGCTTATGACTTCAATAAATAATAGTCTTCCAGCTCTTTCAAATGAAGGTGGCCTAACAGCCTACCTGGAACAAATAAAAAAATTTCCAATGCTGGCTGCTGAGGAAGAGTATATGCTTGCAAAAAATTGGAAAGAAAATGGAAATGTAAAGGCTGCAGAAAAACTTGTAACCAGCCACCTAAGGCTAGTTGCTAAAATTGCTATGGGGTACAAAGGCTATGGTCTTCCGGTTAATGAAATTATTTCAGAGGGTAATGTTGGATTAATGCAAGCTGTTAAAAAATTTGAACCAGAGAAAGGATTCAGATTAGCAACATATGCTATGTGGTGGATAAAAGCTTCTATACAGGAATATATTTTAAGGTCTTGGAGTTTGGTTAAAATAGGAACAACTACAGCTCAAAAAAAATTATTTTTCAATTTAAAGAAAATAAAAAATCAAATTGCACCTCAAACTGAAGGTGACTTAAGACCTGAGCATTTGAATGAAATATCAAAAAAATTAGATGTTAGTGAAAAGGAAGTTGTTTCAATGAATAGAAGGCTTTCTGGTAAAGAGTTCTCACTTAATGCTCCAGTTGGAGAAGACGGTGATGAATGGCAAGACTGGTTAGTCGATAAAGAATTAGATCATGATCTCAAATTTGCTCATCAAGAAGAAATGCGACAAAGAAAAGATTTGCTAAAAGAGTCTATAAAAATTTTAAATGAAAGAGAGCGTGAAATTTTATACTCAAGACGATTAAATGATGATCCCACAACACTTGAGGATTTAAGTAAAAAATATAAAATTAGTAGAGAAAGAATACGACAAATAGAAAATAAAGCTTTTGAAAAACTTCAAAAACATATGCTAATTTCTGCTAAATCTAAAAATTTACTTCCTGTAAATTAGCCTTCAAAAGGATTTTCTAAAAGAATTGTATCTTCTCGTTCAGGGCTTGTTGAAATACTTGAAACCTTCGTTCCAATAAAATCCTCTAAAGCATAGATATAATTTTTTGCATTTTCGGGTAACAACTCCATATTTTTTATACCTTGAGTAGATTTTTTCCATCCAGGAAAAGTTTTATAAATAGGTTTTATCTTTAATTGGTCTTCGACTGCTGCAGGAAGATAATCTATTTTTTTTCCATTTAATTCGTATTCTATACACATTTTAATTTCATCTAGCTCGTCTAAAACATCTAATTTAGTTAAAGCTATACCATCTATCCCTGAAATCTTGATTGTTTGTCTAACTAACACTCCATCAAACCATCCACATCTTCTTTTTCTACTAGTTACAGTGCCAAATTCTTTTCCTCTTGATCCAAGTAAATCTCCAATATCATCATTTAATTCTGTTGGAAAAGGTCCTTCACCTACCCTGGTTGTGTAAGCTTTTGTGATACCAAGAACATAGTTGATTGAATTTGGTCCACAGCCCGAACCTGTCGCAGCACTAGAAGCAACAGTGTTGGATGATGTTACGAAAGGATAGGTTCCGTGATCAACATCTAGTAAAATTCCTTGAGCTCCCTCAAATAATATTTTTTTTTTTTGTTTTTTAAATTCGTCAATCCTAAGCCATACTGGTTGAGAAAACTTAAGTATTTCTGGGGCAATTTTTAGCAATTCTTTTTTAAGCTTATTTTTTTCAAATACCTTTTTCCCTAATCCTTTTCTAATTGCATTATGATGAAGAAGAACTGTTTCCAATCTATGATCAAGGTTACTTTCAGACCTTAAATCCATAACTCGAATAGATCTTCTACCAACTTTATCCTCATAAGCTGGTCCAATTCCACGTCTTGTAGTTCCAATCTTTCCCTTTCCAGCAGCATCTTCTCTTATTTCATCCATTTCTCTATGAAATGGTAAGATTAAATTTGCAGACTCAGAAACTATAAAATTTTTTTTATTTACTTCAACTCCCTTAGATTTTATTTCTTGTATTTCTTCTAGTAATGCCCATGGATCAACCACAACCCCGTTTCCAATAATAGATATTTTATTTTTTCTAACAATTCCTGAGGGTAGTAATCTTAATTTATAAGTGATACCGTCAATAACTAATGTGTGACCAGCATTGTGTCCGCCTTGAAATCGAATAACGACATCTGCTTGATCAGATAACCAGTCAACAATTTTTCCTTTTCCTTCGTCTCCCCACTGTGAACCAACTACTACTACATTTTTCATTATCTAAATTCTTTTTTTATTCTTATTGAACTTAAGTGGTTTATTGGACCATGGCCTTTACCATAGTTAAGGTTAGATCTTATTGAGTTATTTACATATTTAGTTGCCAGCTCACAAGATTTCTTTAAGGTTTTTCCACATGAATAAAATGTGGTAATGGCAGATGATAAAGTGCAGCCAGTTCCATGTGTATTACTAGTTGTAATTCTTTTATTTTTTATAATTTTAATTTCCTTTTTATTAACAAAAATATCTTGAACCATTTTAGACTTTAAATGACCTCCTTTAATAAAAACATTTTTTGCACCAAGTAAAATCATTTTACTCGCCGCCAATATCATGTCTTCTTTTGTTTTAATTTTAATTCCAGTTAATATTTCAGCTTCTGGAATATTTGGAGTTATTAAAATAACTTTTTTCATCAATTTATTTTTCAATAACTTAATTGCTTTATGGTCTATCAGTTTTGTTCCACTTTTGGCAACCATCACTGGATCTAAAATTATCTTCTTAATTCTAATAGAGTTTAATGATTTAATCACAGAGTTAATTACTTTTGTTGAGTGCAACATTCCAATTTTTATAGCGTTAGGTTTAATATCTTTTGAAGTAAATTCAATTTGATTAGAAATTTCTTTAGCATTAATTGAAACTATTGACTTCACACCTGTAGTATTTTGAACTGTTACAGCTGTTATTGCTGTCATTGCATAAGAGCCAAGAGCTGTTACAGTTTTTACATCAGCTTGTATACCGGCACCTCCTGAGGAGTCTGACCCTGCTATAATTAATATCTTAGATTTTGGTTTCAATTTATTTAATTTTTGTCTTAATAAGATTAATACATTTTTGAATCAATTTTTTATCTTTACCTTCTCCCATTATTCTAATTTTTGACTCTGTTCCTGATTTCCTAACTAGTATTCTTCCTTGTCCTTTTATAATTTTTTCTGATTTTTTTATTAATCTCTTTACACTTACATCGTTAATTATGTTTTTATCTTTTACCTCAATGTTTTCTAAAACTTGTGGAGTTTTTTTAAATATATTGAAAAAGACACTAGCTTTATTTCCTTTTCTTAATGAAAATAGAACCTCTAATGCAACTAATAACCCATCACCTGTAGTTGCAAATTTCCCTAAAATAATATGACCAGACTGCTCACCTCCTAAATTGAAATTTTTCTTTTGCATTTTTTCTTTTACATATCTATCGCCTACATTTGCTCTTATGAAATTTATTTTTTTTGACTTAAAAAAATTTTCTAAACCATAGTTAGACATTAAAGTGCCAACCACTCCCCCTTTTAACATTTTTTTATTCTTCCATCTATTTGCTAGTGACGCAATTATCTGGTCTCCATCAATAATCTTCCCTTCTTCATCACACATGATAATTCTATCCGCATCACCATCGAGAGAAATTCCAATATGTGCTTTATATCTTTTTACTGCAGACTTAATTTTATTTGGAAACATCGAACCACAATTATCATTTATATTTAAACCATTCGGAGTTACTCCAATTGCAATTACTTTTGCACCTAAGGATCTTAACAATTCAGGTCCTGCTTTATATCCAGCCCCATTAGCACAATCAATTACTATTCTTAGGCCTCTTAAATTAAATTCTTTTGGAAAATTTTTTTTTATTATTTTTATATAATCGTTATTTCCAGTTTCTAATCTTTTAACTCTTCCTAATTCTTTAGGCTTTGTTAAATTATTTTCAATTTTTTTATCAATTAAAATTTCAATTTTTTTTTCTATTTTGTCAGACAATTTTAATCCATCTGGACCAAAAAGCTTTAACCCATTATCATAATAAGGATTATGAGATGCAGTAATCATTATACCCATATTTGCTTTCATAATTTTTGTTAACATCGCAAGACCATTTGTTGGCAAAGGGCCTAATGTGTAAACATGCATTCCTGCAGATGTTAAACCAGAAACTAAAGCAGGTTCTAGGGTGTATCCAGATAATCTTGTATCTTTTGCAATAATTGCGACTTGTTTTTTCTTTTTTTGGGTTTTGAAGTATGTTCCTGAAGCTAAACCAAATTTAAAGAACATATCACCATTAATATATTTACTATTTACAGTTCCTCTTATTCCATCGGTTCCAAAATACTTATTTGTCATTAATCTTTAATTAATTGTTTAAAAACTTTTATACTTTGTATTAGCTCATTTGTATCATGTGTTCTTAAAATTTGTACACCTTGTAACATTGCAAATATTGATGAACTAATAGTTCCACCTAGTCTTTCCTTAGTATCATTTTTTCCAGATAAATCTTTAATAAATCTTTTTCTAGATAGACCGAGCAATATAGGAAAACCAAGTGTATGGAAAATAGAAATGTAACTAATCAAGTTCATATTATGTTTCAAATTTTTTCCAAAACCTATTCCTGGATCAAGTATGATATTATTGTGCTTAATTCCTTTAGATCTTATCAGCTCTATTTTTTTTTGAAAAAAATCATAAACATCTAGCAGAATATTCTCATATTTTGGCTTTATTTGCATAGTTTCAGGAGTTCCTTGTATATGATGAATTACAAATGGTGTTTTGTATTTTTTTAAAATTTTTATAGTTTGCTTATCATAACTTAATCCCGAAATATCATTAATAAGCTTTACCCCATTTTTAATTCCTTTTTCCATTATATCTGATTTTCTTGTATCTAGTGATAAAGGAATTTTTTTATTTATACTTTTTAATGTACGTTTTATTCTATTCCATTCCTGTTTACTTGATATACTTTTTGACCCAGGCCTAGTTGACTCTCCACCTATATCTATAATGTTTGCATTTGATTTAAATAAGTCGTTAGCATGATGAAATCCTTTATTTTTTTTATTAAATTTTCCACCATCTGAAAAACTATCAGGTGTAAGATTTAAAATACCCATAATATTAGGAATTTTTTTAAAATTTAAATTAGAAAAATTTTTTTTTTTTTTAATAATAGTTTTTAAATCACTTTTAACTTTTTTTTTTAAAAAAGTTGGTAATTTTTCTATGTCAAAAATATTTATTTTTTTTTTTGACTCCCTGGAAAGAATTTCAATTTGGTCAAAGGAAATTTGATCACTACCATTGAGTGGCAAAGTTTTTTTTTGATTAACTAATTTAGTAGATTTATTTCCGTAGTAAAAATTACACACTCTTGTGTAATATTTCTTTTTCATTATTTATTAATGAACTATCTTTGGCTTAAGCCCCATTGCTCCTAAAGCAGACCCCTGATCTTTGTCATCCTCTGATTTTAATTCTTCTTTATTTGATGGATAAATATTTTTATTCACTATATTTTCTATTTCTTCCCCAGTTAACGTTTCGTAGGTAAGAAGCGCTTTTGCAATTTTATGTAGATCGTCAACTTTTGTAGTTAATATTTCTTTTGCTTTATTGTATCCCTCGTCTACCAATTTTCTAATTTCTTTGTCTATTTTTTGAGCCACTGCTTCTGAAACACTTTGTGTTCTAGCTACTGATCTGCCTAGAAAAACTTCTTCCTCGTTTTCACCATACTCTACTGGGCCTAACTCATCTGTCATTCCATATTTTGTAACCATAGCTCTAGCTAATTGTGTAGCTTGATTTATATCTGATCCACTTCCACCACCTGCCCCTGTTGAAATATTATCTTTTCCAAATATAACCTCTTCAGCTACTCTTCCACCGAAACATACCGCTAATCTTGCTTTTAAAAATTTAATTGAATATCCATGTTTATCTCTTTCAGGTAAATTCATAACCATTCCTAAGGCTCTTCCTCTTGGAATTATTGTTGCTTTATGTATTGGGTCGTACCCTTCCATATTAAACGATACTAGGGCGTGACCACCTTCATGGTAAGCAGTTAATTTTTTTTCATCTTCTGTCATTACCATTGATCTTCTTTCCGCACCCATCATTACTTTATCTTTTGCCTCTTCAAATTCAGTAAATGTAACTATTCTTTTATTCTTTCTAGCAGCTAATAAAGCTGCTTCATTTACAAGATTTGCAAGATCCGCACCTGAAAAACCAGGGGTTCCTCTAGCTATGGTTCTTAAATTAACATCTGGGGCCATCTTAATTTTTTTGACATGTACTTTTAGAATTTTTTCTCTTCCAATAATGTCTGGGTTTGAGACAACAACCTGTCTATCAAACCTACCTGGTCTCAACAAAGCTGGGTCTAATACATCAGGTCTATTGGTTGCTGCAATAATTATAACTCCTTCGTTAGTTTCAAAACCATCCATTTCAACTAATAATTGGTTTAAAGTTTGTTCTCTTTCGTCATTTCCTCCTCCAAGACCAGCACCTCTACTTCTTCCAACTGCATCTATCTCATCAATAAAAATAATACATGGAGAATTTTTTTTTCCTTGTTCAAACATGTCTCTGACCCTTGAGGCTCCAACCCCTACAAACATTTCTACAAAATCTGATCCTGAAATAGTAAAAAAAGGAACTCCAGCTTCACCAGCTATAGCTCTAGCCAATAAAGTTTTACCTGTACCTGGAGGGCCAACTAACAAACATCCTCTTGGAATTTTTCCTCCCAATCTACTGAATTTTTTTGGGTCTTTTAGAAATTCTACAACTTCTTCAACTTCTTCTTTGGCTTCTTCTACTCCAGCAACATCTTCAAATGTTACTTTGCCCTTTAGTTCATTCATTAGTTTTGCTTTAGATTTACCAAAACCCATGGCGCCACCTTTGCCTCCTTGCATTTGTCTCATAAAAAAAATCCATACCGCAATTAATAACAACATTGGAAACCAGGAAAGAAGAACACCAAATAAAGATGGCATTTTATCCTCTAAAGGCGCCGCTGAAATACTTACGCCCTTAATCGAAAGTTTTTCAATTAAGTTTGGATCATTAGGTGAATATGTCGAAAAAGTATTTCCATTTGAAAGTACTCCTCTTATATTGTTTCCTTGTATTTCAACTTTAACAACTTCACCATCATCAACAGCTGATAAAAATTCTGAGAATATTATTGTATTGCTCCCTCTAACATTTGATTGAGGGTTTTTAAACATGTTGTACAGCCCAATTGTTAAAAAGACTATAACTGCCCACATTAGTAGATTTTTAAAATTCATGACTATAAGATAATAATTATTACCAATTAAACAAGTGTCAAATTGTTGCAAACTTTCAATTAATTCTTATTTTCTCTTGATATTAATATAGTTTTGCTAACACTATCAATATAACAGCCTCCTAAGGTGACTTTCGTAAATGATTTTGTCTCGATTCTCTTGATTAATTTATTGATACTTTTGCCTCTAACAGGGTAATTTTTTTTTCCAAGTAATTGTATAATTTTTGTTAAAGATCTAAAAATTACCTCATGTGATTGAGAGAAAAAACTTTGCTTAAGAATAAATGATTTTTTTGCTTTTAAAAAAATTGCATTATCTGTTAAATTTTTATCAACATAAAATCTAATTGATTTATCTGAATCTTTTAAATTATATATAGTAGAAATAAGTTTTTTTTTATTTAAACCTTCTTCTTCGAGAGAATGTAATAGTTTTCGAATTCTTGTTCTTTTAAAATTTTCATCAATGTTTGAAGGATCTTTAACAAAAAAATTAAAAACTTTTTTTGAAATGTAAACTAGATCTTTTTTTTCAATATTTAATAGTGGTCTTAAAATATTTAAATCTTGATTTTTATATTTTGTGGTTTTATCAAAAGATGTTAATCCATTTAATCCACTGCCTCTAACTAATCTAATTAAAAAATTTTCTGATAAGTCGTCTAAGTGATGTCCTAATAGTAAGTTCTTAATCTTATGTTTTTTACACTCATTTGTTAATAATAAATATCTTTTATCCCTAGCCAAAGCTTGAATATTTTTAACTGGTTTTTTTCCGTGCCAAGGTAAAATTTTATTTTCAATATTAAATCTTGTTAAAACATTTCGTACATTTTTTGCCTCTAAAGAAGACTCTTTTCTTAGTTTGTGATCAACTATAAAACATTTAACTTTTATATTATTTTTAAGAGCATAACATTTTGCTAAAAAAGCTATAGATAAACTGTCTGGACCACCCGATACTGCAATAGCAATATCTTCCTTTGTGTTTAAAGAAACTGAAAAATCTTTAAATATTTTTAATATTCTTTCATTTTTTAGGTGACTAAGAATTTTTTTATGAGTTTTGTTTTTTGCACTCAAATTTTTTGGATTCATACTTTGCTTTTTGCAGTACTGATTGATTTGCTTTTGGGTATTGTTTTTCAACACCTTCAATCATCTTACAGCCCTGTTCTTTTTCTCCTATCTGAACCATTGATACACCAAGTTTTAATAAATTTATAGGAGCCTTCTCACCTTTTGGGTATTTTTGATATCCTTCAAGGTATGCAGAGGCAGCATCAGTATATAGCTGACGAATTCTAAATGTTTCAGCATACCAATATTGAGCATTACCTGCCAACTTATGTTCTGGATTTATTGTTACAAATTCTCTAAATGCTCTCTCTGCCATACTGTAATCACCTACTTTTAAAAAACTAGTTGCAAATTCATATTGTTTTTCTGGTTTTTCAGATGGAAGTATCTTTTCTTCTGCCTGAAAGTTTTCTGTAACTACTGTTGATGTGCTATCTACCGACTGTATTTGTTGAGTAGTTTTATTTGTTTCTGTTTCCTTGTAAGAAATTGATCCTAAATCTTGTGGCTGTGAAGATCCAGGCAAATTTTCTTGTAATTTTTTTTTTGATTTAAAAATTATTTTTTGATCAATTTCACCTGATGACAATACACTTTCAATGTCTTGAAATCTTATTTGATTATCAGCTTGAACTTTGGAGAGTCTGCTTGATAATTTGTCTAATTTGAAATTTATTTCTTCAAATTTATTAGTTAGTGTTTGAAATTGATTTTCAATTTCAGAAAGTTTTAATAAGTGTCTTGTCAATACATCTTCAGAGTTTCCATCGATATCACTTTGACTATAATTTTCTACTGAATTAATGGACCCTGAATAAACTGCCTTTTCAAGAGTTTTTAAATCTTTTTGAATGGTTTTTAAAATCTGATTTAAATCATGATTATCAGCAATAGAAAAAGAAATCGTAATAAATAAAAAAAATAAAAATGTTATTATTAATTGTATAATTTTTTTATAATTAAACATTATACAGTTAGTAATAATTATAATGATGGCAAAAAAAAGACCCTATACATTTTAGTATTAGGGTCTTTTTTAAATTTTCTCTTAGTTAGCTTTAACAGTAACTGATCTTCTATTTTTAGACCAGCTCAATGGAGTTGATCCTGAGTCTACAGGTCTTTCTTTTCCGTAACTAATTACTGAAATTCTGTCTGAAGAAATTCCGTATGTCAGTAGATAATCTTTGGCTGAATTAGCTCTTCTTTCACCTAATGCTAAGTTGTACTCTCTTGTACCTCTTTCATCAGCATGACCTTCTAATACAATTGTGATTTTAGAATTTTTTCTTAACCAAGCAGCTTGTTTTCTTAAAGTTTCTCTTGAAGCTGTTGTTAAAACAGTTTCGTTTGTTGCAAAGAAAACCCTATCTTTAACACCACTTGCTAGATATTCTACTGTTTCTGTTCCGGTATAAACATCTCCTTGAGTTAAATTAGTAGATTTTTTTTGAGTGGCACATGCAGTTAACACTAAACTTGCAATTAATACCATAAAACTATTTTTTAAAATTTTACTTAGGTTCATTATTACTCCTATATCCTTAATTTGAATTACTTACTTTTTCACAACTAATTAGATCTTTCAAGATAAAAAATCAACCTAAATCGGCCTTAATTACCCAGTAAAGAAGACCAAGATGGGTCAGAAGCATCAGTTTCAGTTTCAACCAGTTTTTCATTATATCCTGTTAAATCAATAGACCATAATTTTGCAGAAAAACCCTCACCTTTAGAATTAGTTTTTGTTTCTCTATAAAAAATTAACACTCTTCCATTAGGGGACCAAGATGGTGCTTCTTGGTAAAAATTCTCTGTTAACAGTCTCTCACCAGTTCCGTCTGTTCTCATTACACCTATATAAAATTTGCCCTTATGTAGTTTTGTGAAGGCAATCAAATCACCTCGTGGTGACCAAACTGGTGTACCATATAAACCATTTCCAAATGAAATCCTTTTTACATTCTTTCCATTGCTATCCATTATATAAATCTGCTGATAACCACTTCTATCAGAGTTAAATGTAATTTTTTTTCCATTAGGAGAAAATGATGGAGATGTATCAATAGAGGGATGGTTGGTAACTCTTTCAACAATTCTGTTTTCAAGATCCATAGTATATATGTCAGAATTTCCATCTTTAGCAAAACTCATTATAATTTTTTTTCCGTCAGGAGAAAACCTTGGTGCAAATGTCATTCCAGGAAAGTCTCCCACAACCTCTTGCATTCCTGTTTCTATATCTAACAAATAAACTCTTGGTAAATTTCTAAAATAAGAAAGGTATGTAACCATTTGATTAGTTGGGCTAAATCTAGGGGTTAAAACTAATTCATTCCCAAGGGTTAAAAATTTATTATTAAATCCATCTTGATCCATAATTGCCAATTTTTTTACTCGATTAGTTTTTGGACCTTCTTCAGAAACATAAATTATTCTAGTATCAAAATAACCCTTTTCGCCAGTTAATCGCTCATACACTTTATCTGTTATTATGTGACCTACTCTTCTCCAATTGCTTGGAACTGTAGTAAAAGCTAAAGCCATCATTTCTTTACCAGCTAAAACATCCCAAAGTCTAAACTCGACTCTTAATTTCTCATCTACAAACTTAACTTTTCCAGTTATCAAAGCTTGTGCTTTTATTAAGTTCCAATCTTCAAATCTTGGTTTTAGGTTTGCAATTTCTGGTTTTTGAAGAAATGCATCTTTATTTAAGGGGTTAAATAATCCAGATTTTTTTAAATTATTTTCAACAACTGAAGATATTTCTGAACCAATATTTTTTTTTTTTAAAATTTGATTAAAACTTTTTTTTGAATCCTCATCAATTGACAAAGGAGAAACTGCTATAGGAAGTGGATTTAAATTTCCTCTTGTAATATCAACTTCTATTAAAGCAAAAGTTTTAATAGGAAATAAAATTAATAAAAAAAATAAATATCTAAATAACATTTTATCCTTCCAACATTTCTCTAGCATCAAAGTTTAATTGTAATTCTTTCCACCTTTCGTAGCCCGTGCTAGGAACTCTAAGAGGTTGACAAAGTTTAACTGCTCTTAATGCACTTTCAGCTAAAACTTTATAAAATCCTTGACCTGGTTTGTTCATTCTAGCATGATCAAGAATTTCTGATCTTATAATAGTGCCATCTGGCTTTAATTGTAACTTAATTCTAACTAATAAATTTTCATTATATGGCAATCCTAAAGGAATACTCCAACAACCAAAGATTTGAGCTTTTAGAGCATCTTCTTCACTTAATGATAACGCCGATAAATCTATGCTTTTATCCTGATCTTGAGTAATTTTATCAAGTTTTTTATTAGACTCCGCACTTTCAATCTTTGATTTATCAATTAAAGCTGCAATGCTATTTGGGTCAAATAAATCTTTTTTTTCAAACTCAGAAACTTGTTTAACTTCAGTTTCTATTTTTTCTGGATTTTGTTTTTCCTCCTTGATTTTTTTTACTTTTTCAATTTTTTCATCAGGTAACGGTACTGCATCTGGTTTTTCCTTTTTAACTATTTTGGGTGGGGCTTGTTCAGAAACAAGTTTTTTTTCTTTTTCTTTTTCTTTAACTTTTTCAATAATCTTTTTTGCTTTTGGTGCAAAAGGAATATTTGTTTTATCGGTTATTTGAATAAGCTCGACTGAAACAATTGGTGGCAAGTCAATAGGTTTTTTAGATAAAAACGGTAAACTCATTGCTGTGATTAAGACCAATAAAGTGTGAAACCCAAAAGAAATAACAATATTTCTATTCACTTCCTATCTCTCTTTATATGGTTCGGAAATTAATGCTACCTTAGTGAACCCAGAGCCAGACAACATTCCCATAATTTCCAAAACTCTACCATAGTTTATTGATTTGTCTCCTCTAACATAAATTCTTGTATCAGTTCTATTTTTGGAAACTGCTAAAATTTTTGCTATTATTTTATCGTATTCTACTTTTGATTCTTGAATAAATATTTCACCTTTAGAATTAATGGATAATGTTAATGGCTCAAGTTCTTCTGGCAATGAGTCAGCTGAACTTTCTGGCAAATCAACTTGAACTCCAACAGTTAATAGTGGTGCTGTTACCATAAAAATAATTAACAATACCAACATTACATCTACAAAAGGAGTAACATTGATTTCACTCATGGGTTCTTTCGATGAACGATTGAGTTTGAATGCCATTTTAGATTATAGATAAAAATCTTTTAGAAAAATTTTCTAATTTTTGAGAATATTTTTTTGAGTCATTATTAAATTTGTTATAAGCAACTACTGCTGGGATTGCAGCCAATAATCCTAATGCTGTTGCAAATAACGCTTCCGCTATACCAGGGGCTACAATTGCTAGGCTTGTGTTTCTTGATATTGCTATCGACTGAAATGAATTCATTATTCCCCAAACTGTTCCGAACAAACCAATAAAAGGAGCTGTGGATCCAACTGTTGCCAAAAATGTAAACCCTTTTTCAATCTTTACAATTTGCTTTTCAATATTCACTTCCAAAACACTACTCAATCTCTCATTAAGATTGGATTTACTTTTAGCTTTTAATAAAATTTGCATTGAATCTTTAAATAATAAAGCCATCGGGTTTTCTAGAGTCGCTGGCAATCCATTATAAAAAGTTTCTGCTGATTTTGATTTCCAAAATTTTTCTTCAAACACTTCCGACTCATTATTAATTTTTTTAAACAATTTAAATTTTTCAATAATGATCGCCCATGAGTAGATGGAGCAAGCTATTAACATAAGTATTACAGTCTTAACTATAAAGTCTGCTCTTATAAATAAGCTCAATAATGAAAAATCAGTGTTTGATGCAAGCCCAACAGCTTGAGATGTGATATCTGCTTCCATATTTATGATTTCACACTTAAATGTGTCATGAATTTGACCTTATTTAACTTAATTTATTCCTCTAGTTTGTAGGTTTCGTAATAAAAGCTAGCAATTAAGATTGCATCAGCTTTATTTGAGTCCTTTTTTCTTGATAATTCCGATGAAA
>Ga0209425_10004875_pt1 | contig 13445 bp, 11 predicted proteins | sample COG_05_FD_184749 | JGI IMG/M metagenome (GOLD analysis project Ga0209425, IMG submission 184749) | Pelagic Microbial community sample from North Sea - COGITO 998_met_05 (SPAdes) (version 2) | ecosystem: Environmental > Aquatic > Marine > Neritic zone/Coastal water | place: Helgoland, sampling... | reverse complement strand
CCTATTCTTTCTTCCCCATAAGAGAACCAAGATCCTGATTTCTCCACAATACCTATTTTAACGCCTAAATCAATTAATTCACCTGTTTTTGATATTCCTTCGCCATACATAATATCAAATTCTACTTGTTTAAATGGAGGAGCCACCTTATTCTTCACCACTTTAACTCTTGTCGCATTCCCCACGACTTCATCCCGGTCTTTTAATGCCCCGATTCTGCGAATATCTAGTCTGACTGATGAGTAAAATTTCAGAGCATTACCACCAGTTGTGGTTTCAGGACTACCAAACATCACACCAATTTTCATACGAATCTGATTAATAAAAATAACCATGCAGTTAGATCTACTTATTGAACCTGTTAATTTTCTCATAGCCTGGCTCATAAGCCTTGCCTGAGCACCCATCTGCATATCACCCATATCGCCCTCAAGCTCCGATCGTGGTGTTAAGGCAGCTACGGAATCGACTACAACGACAGAAACTGCTCCTGATCGTACCAAAGTCTCTGTTATTTCAAGCGCTTGCTCTCCTGCATCTGGCTGCGATATTAATAATTCATCTAAATTAACACCAAGCTTTTTAGCATAACTAGGGTCTAATGCATGTTCGGCATCTACAAACGCACAAACTCCCCCTTTTTTTTGTTGTTCAGCAACGACATGAAGAGCTAACGTTGTTTTTCCTGAACTTTCTGGTCCATAAACTTCAATGATACGGCCCTTCGGCAAACCACCAATACCAAGAGCAATATCCAGGCCTATTGAACCTGTCGAAACAGATTCTATTTCCATCACTGGATTATTTTGCCCTAACTTCATAATGGAGCCTTTTCCAAAACTTCGCTCTATCTGTGATAGTGCCGATTCAAGGGCTTTTTCTTTATCCATTTCATGTCTTTCTGCAATTTTATGTACTGTAGCCATATTAATTCCTTATGTCATATGTTCCCGTAATTAACAACGGATCCTTTTACTAAAAATTTTATTTTACAACTTTGTTCTCATAATGTTCTATAATAAAAAATAGAACAAAACAAGAATTAAATATCCCTATCGAAAGTTATATTTTTCAATTACTGACTTTTCTCAGGAGTGAAGCGTAAAATCCATCTCCACCTTGGGCTGGATAAATTAAAGTATCTTTTTCTAAACAAAAATCGTTATTGAGAGACAAAAACCAATTTATTTGATCTCTGTTCTCTTTATTTAACACCGAACATGTCATGTACGCGAATGCCCCATTGCTCTTCACATATTTTGAAGCTGTTAAAAGGATTTTTCTTTGTTTGAGCAAAAGCTCATCAAGTTTGTCTGGCGTTAACCACCACTTACTACCTGGGTTCCGGCGCCATGCGCCAGTTCCTGAGCATGGAACATCTGCAACGACCAAATCAAATTTATGATTTGAATTTTTAAGCACATCTGTAGAAAGTATTCGTACTCCAAAACCAGCCCGCTTAGATCGTTCAATTAAATTTTTCATTCTGGCCATACTGACATCATGAACATAAAACTCACTATCTGCTAAAGTAAGCGATGCCATCGCCAGGGTCTTTCCTCCACCGCCAGCACAAAAATCTAGAATTTTGCTACCCTTTATTGGATTAATAAATTCTATCGCGGCCTGACTGCTAATATCCTGAATTTCAACTTCGCCAGTTAAATAACATCTTGATTTATCTACGTCTTTAGACTTTTCCAGAACTTTTAAACCATAGCTAGAATTAACGATGGACTTTACTATTATCCCTTCTTTTTTTAAACTGTTAACCACAGTTTCACGAGCAGCTTTTATACAATTTACCCTTAAAAACAAACTTGCTCTTTCGTTCAAGCACTTCAAATTTTCCAATAAAGCAATATCTAAGGAATCAATGAGGGTTTGTTCTAAAAAATCAGGAAAGTTTTGCTTCACTGAAAAAGGAGCTTCGGCCACTATTTTATCAAAAGATTCAATTACAGTGCTTTCTTTTTTCGAAAGTGCCTCAGGTGAATATTTTTCATTATTAAAAATATCACTAAGTTGCTCACCCGAAAGTTTAAGCATCCCTATAACTAAATATCGACCGCTTTGGTGTAAACCAGCTTTCTCAAAGGGCCATAAGCTAGATCGCCTAAACCTTAAACATTTAAAAAAAATTTCTCTAATTGCTCTTCTATCTTTTGACCCAGCAAATCGATTGCCTCGAAACCAATTTAGCAAAGCTTTATTTTCTGGCATTCCAACTAAATAATTATCCAGAATTAATATCGCGGCCGAAACTCTAGCTCCAGGAGTCATCAGACTAAGTCTGCATGGAAAATAATATCAATATCATCCGCCGTGATAATTTGGTGACTCCTTTGTAATCATAACGTTGTGAGTATGACTTTCATTTAAACCAGCACTACTTATTTTTATAAATTCACAGCAGGTTCTCATTTCGTCTATTGTGCTATTCCCCGTGTAACCCATAGCAGCTTTTAACCCCCCAACCAACTGATGGAGCACATTAAATGCTGGACCTTTATAGGAAACCTGTCCCTCTACACCCTCTGGAACAAGCTTATCATTTTGTACTTCCTGTTGAAAATATCTATCTGCAGAACCTCTTGCCATTGCACCAACTGATCCCATTCCTCGGTAGGACTTATAACTACGACCTTGATACAGTATTAGGTTACCGGGGGCCTCGTCGGTTCCCGCCAACATTGAACCAACCATTGCACAATTTGCTCCAGCAGCGATGGCTTTTGCCAAATCGCCTGAAAACTTTATTCCACCATCAGCAATTATTGGATGGCCACTCTTTGCTGCAACCTCCATACAATCCATTATAGCTGTTAATTGAGGCACTCCTACTCCTGCTACGATCCGAGTTGTACATATAGAACCTGGTCCAATCCCCACTTTCACAGCATCAGCACCGGCGTCAATTAATGCTTTGGTTGCTTCTCCGGTTGCAACATTACCGGCCAAAACCTGAGTCGAAGGTGAGATTTTTTTAATATCACTCACCGCACTCAAAACTGATTTAGAATGACCATGTGCAGTATCAATTACAATTAAATCAACTCCAGCCTCTATCAACGCGAGAGAACGGTCGAGTCCAGAAGAACCAACATTCGACGCAGCAGCCACCCTGAGTTGCCCTTTGGCATCTTTGCAAGCATTAGGATTCAAAACAACTTGTTCGAGATCCTTAAGAGTCACTAATCCACTAAGTTGATTATTTTTATTTACGATTAATAACTTTTCAATTCGTCTAATCTCCATCAATTTTCTTGCCTCAACCATTTCAAACGGTTCAGACAAAACTGCTAAATTCTCAGACGTCATCATTTTCTTCACCAGAGTAGATCCATCTTTCGCAAACCGCATATCTCTATTTGTCAGAATTCCAAGTAATTTTTGATGATCCTTCACAACAGGAAACCCAGATATTTTGTATTGTAGCTGCAGGGCTCGTGCATCTGAAAGAGTTTGTTCTGGTCTCAAGGTTATTGGATTATGAACAATACCACTTTCAAAACGTTTAACAGCTTTCACAGCCAAGACTTGCTCTTCTCTTGATATATTACGATGAATAACCCCCATACCGCCAGCCTGAGCCATTGCAATAGCCATTTTTGTTTCTGTAACTGTATCCATTGCAGAGGATAACAGCGGGATATTCAGCGTAATTGACTTGGTAACTCTTGAAAATGTTGCTACGCCCGAGGGAACAACTTCTGACGCTTTAGGAACTAAAAGAACATCGTCAAAAGCTAGACCTTCTCTAATTTCCATAAGTCCTACCTCTATTTTAAAAACTATTAAATCTGCACTCAAAACTCAATTAAACTTAATTCATAACTCGCTGTCTTTTTATAAATTTAGTAAGTTAGGATTTGAACACTCTTAATATTTTTCATAATCTAAAGCCCTTTGCAACTACAAATTTTTCAGAACTATCACTCCTACTTGATACTGGTTTTACATTGGAAACATTTGAAAAGTTAGTCTTTAAAACCTTCTGAAGCTCAGACTCGGCACCACCCGCCAACACTTTTGCGATAAAAGTTCCACCAGTTTCGAGCACGTCAAATGCGAAGTATGCAGCAAGCTCGCATAAATTAACTATTCTAAGATGATCTGTTTTTTTATGACCAGAAGACGACGGTGCCATATCAGACATCACTACATCAACCTTTTGACCTATCCAATCTTTTACTTTTTTTTCAGCATCATTTTCTTGAAAATCTAGTTTTTCAACCTGAACTCCATCGATAGGATCAACTTCTTTTAAATCAATACCCAGAACAAACCCTTGTTTTTTATTTTTCTTCAAACCTGTCGCATTAGTTTTCTGGGCTGCTATTTGGCTCCATCCACCTGGAGCACAACCAAGATCCAGCACTCGTGCACCAGCAGAAAGAAATTGAAATTTTTCATCTAACTCAATTATCTTAAAGGCTGATCGGGAGCGATAGCCTTCAATTTTGGCTTGCTGTACAAAAGGGTCATTAAGTTGTCGCTCGAGCCAGCGTGATGACGAAATCTTTCGTCCCTTAGCAGTCTTTAATCTAACTTTTAGCTTTCGCCCCGTAATTAAGTCTGATGATGTCAATTTAGCGATAGCTTCCTCCATATAAGACATTATCTGCAATCATTAGTGAATACAAGATGCCCTCCCGCAGCCCACGGTCTGCTACCCGCATGCGTTCTGTTGGCCAAATTCTAAGCAAAGTTTGGATTATCGCAGAACCTGACATTATTAACTCTGCTCGATCCTTTCCAATACCAGGTTCCAATTGTCTACCCTCAGGACCTAGCTTCAAGAAGCGCTTTATCACACGGTCAACATCAGACGATGACAAATTAAGACCATCGACTTTCTCCCTATCGTATTTTCTCAAGCCCAAGTGAGCTGCTCCCAAAGTGGTAACAGTACCTGAAGTACCAATAATTTGAAGCTCTTCCACTCCATTTTGGGAATAGTCCAAAATATAGGGTTTAAAATCCACTATCTGGTCCTCGAAGTAGCAAGACATTAATGCAAATCGAGCAGCATCGTCCTCAACATCAGAATATTTCTGGTGAAGAGTTGCCACGCCAGATGGTACAGAAATCCAATCAATTATTTTAGCGTCTGATACTGTTCCAGAAAAATCCTTAAAAGTTTTATTACTTGGTTTTAATCGCATCATAGCCCGTGCACGATCGGCAGCAGGCACAGTAGTTAAATCGATCCAAACTAGCTCCGTTGAGCCGCCACCTATATCCACAACTAGAACCTGACAAACTTCGGGCTCTAAAAGTGGAGCACAACTTATGATTGCTAATCGAGCTTCCTCAGCAGGTGAAATTACCTCAAGCCGAAGTCCAGTCTCCGAATATACTTTATCAAGAAACTCCTTTCCATTCTTTGCACGACGACAGGCCTCCGTGGCAACTAGACGCATCCGCTTAACCCCGTACTTTTGGATCTTTCGCGAGCAAACATGCAAAGCTTGTAGCGTACGACTCACTCCAGCCTGGGAGAGGACGCCTGTTCTTTCTAGATCTGACCCTAATCGAACCGATTTAGAAAAAGCGTCCACTATTGCGAAATTCAAGCCATCAGGCTTTGCAATCAACATTCTACAACTATTCGTACCAAGATCCAAAGCAGCATAAAGCTGCCCACTGGAACCTTGGTCTTTAATTTGCCTAGCACCCATTTTTTGTTTTACATTCAACAATTTTGGGTGCGACTGAAAGTGAGCCATAAAAATCCCAAAGAAAAGCTCTAACATAAGCTCTTGGATTCAGTCTATTAGACAACAAATTAAAATACAAGCTTTCCATCTTAGTGTACCGAACAACTTAAACTGAAAATTGATCAGTCAATGATCTATAATGATTACAGATTAAGGCAACCAATGTCGCAAATACTTTTGTCGATGTCGCCTATAAGACTGTTCTAAAAAGAAATTAAGTTACTTAGAGTACAGATTTATAGCAATAGGAGAAAATATGAGTAATTTAACTATTGTTTTCTGGCGAGACATACCAGCCCAACTATTGATTGGAAGTGGTCGAAAGGCGACAAAACTAAAGTTATCTGAAAAATTTGAAAAAGCAATAGACCGATGTGCGATGAAAGTTGGAGCTAAAGACTCGCAGTCATACTTGGACGATTGGCAAAAAAAAACAGTTCCCTTGGACCCTACTAATACAAATTCAATTGAACTGGAGGCAGAAAAGATGGAAAAATATTACACTACTGAAAAGCTAAAAGCCTTAATACTTAATGATGGTTGGAATTAATAAGGTTTCGAAAAAGTTATTGGTAAAAGAATTTAAGGGACTAGGTCAAATTGAAACTAAATTTCAGAACAAAAAATGAGAAGAAAATTCTATCAGAAGAGAAAGATTTTTCACAAATTACTAAAAACTTTTCGATAGAGGTTATGCCCAGAACTGCTGAGAAAATTAATGACTTTGATAGAATTCTTCCAAAAAAAACATATGTCTACGTTGCCCATCTTGAAGGCACTGAAATCAATTCAATGATTGAAACTGCTGATAGGTTGAATAAGCTTAAATTTAACGTAGTCCCACACTTTCCAGCAAGGCTTATTCAAAGTAGAACGATATTAGAAGAATGGGTACAGAAGTACGCAAGCATTGGTATTAATAAAGCATTGATACTGGCAGGCAGCCCTACCTCACCAATTGGTCATTTTAAGAGCTCTATGGACCTACTGGCTACAGGTGTATTTGATAAATATGAATTTTCTGAAATATTTTGTGCCGGCCACCCAGAAGGAAATAAAGATATCGACATTGGTGGTAGTGATGCTAATTTGATGGATGCCATTAAATGGAAAAAGGACTTTGCTGAGAGAACACAAATTAAATTGTCATTAACTACGCAGTTTTGTTTTGAAATAGAGCCCATTAGAGCTTGGGAAGCGCGATTAACGGAGGAAAATATCTCTTTACCAATAAATATTGGAGTGGCAGGCCCGGCTAAATTACAGACTATGATCAAATTTGCACTTATGTGCGGTGTAGGACCGTCGATAAGAGTTCTAGAAAAAAGAGCAAAAGATTTAACAAAATTAATTTTACCCTACTCGCCGAGGCAATTTCTCTCAGAGCTTTCAAGCTATAAAAGAGAAAATACAAAATCAAATATTCAATCTCTGCATTTCTTTCCCCTTGGTGGAATAAAAAAAACAACTGAATTCTTAGCTGAAATAAATCCTATTGAACTTTAAATTTGAGACTTATGAAAGACACTAAATGGTAAGAACTATAGTTGAGTCTAAAACTAAAACTGTAATTATCGGCTTTGACGAGCCCTTCTGTGTAATAGGTGAGAGAATAAATCCTACGGGAAGAAAAAAACTAGCAGCTCAATTGGAACTAGAAGATTTCTCAACTGTTGAAGCTGATGCGTTAGCTCAAGTTAACTGTGGGGCAAATATGTTAGATATAAATGCAGGTGTTGTATACAACTCAAACCCAAATCCTAACGAAACCGAGCCACCATTGATGCAAAAAATGATACATCTGGTTCAAGGTTTAGTCGATATTCCTTTGTGCATTGATAGCTCTGTTCCTGAGGCTTTAGAGGCTGGGTTGGAATCCGCAATTGGGCGCCCACTTCTAAATTCAGTAACTGGTGAAGAAGAACGGCTAGAAAGAATACTGCCACTTGTAAAAAAATATAACGTTCCAGTTGTAGCAATTTCAAATGACGATACTGGCATTTCAGAGGATCCAAATGTACGTTTTGAAGTAGCTAAAAAGATTGTCCAACGGGCAGCAGACTTTGGTATTCCTTCAAAAGATATAGTAGTTGACCCTCTTGTAATGCCCATAGGTGCCATGGCAACTGCTGGACACCAGGTGTTTGAATTAGTCAAGCGCCTTAGATCAGAGCTAGGCGTAAATACAACTTGTGGGGCGTCAAACATATCTTTTGGCCTTCCAAACAGACATTCAATAAATGCAGCATTTTTACCTATGGCCATGACGGCTGGAATGACCAGTGCAATAATGAACCCGACTAGATTAGAAGAAATGAATGCTATCAGAGCCGCTAACTTACTACTTAACAATGATGCCCATGGAGCTAGGTGGATAAAGAGTAATAGACCCGCAGTAGATACGGACCACGAACCTACGATTGGAAGGCGGAGATCAAGACGAAACCGTTACTAGATTAGCAAAATGAGGTAATTATGTCTGAACCGACCGTAATATTTCTTCCATCAGGTAAAAGAGGAATTGTAAACAAGGGAACGACAGTGCTGGATGCAGCAAGGCAATTAAGTGTTGATCTAGATAGTGTATGCGGCGGTAGAGGCATATGTTCAAAATGCCAAATATCACCATCTTTTGGAGATTTTTCTAAATTTGGGATTAAATCAGAGTCTTCCAGTTTGTCACATTTCAACAAAGTAGAAATGCGGTATCAGGAAAAGCGTGGTTTAAAGACTGGGCGACGGCTAGGCTGCCAGGTAAGAATCCTAAGTGATATCGTAATTGACGTTCCGGAAGAGAGCCAGCTTCACAGACAAGTTGTAAGAAAAGAGGCTGAATTTCATAAAATAATAATGTCACCAGCAATCCAACTTTATTACGTAGAAGTACAAGAACCTGATATTAAGATTCCTTCTGGTGACTGTGAACGGCTTCAAGAAGCCTTAGAGGCTCAATGGAAAATAAAAAATATACATATTTGTTTATCAGTTATGCAGTCTATTCAAAATAAATTAAGAGATGGCAACTGGACGTTGACCTGTGCCATCTTTAGGAACTCTCAAACGAAAAGTAATGAGGTAGTTGAAATTTGGTCTGGTTATTTTGATGGACCAATTTATGGTGTCGCCGTTGATATTGGCTCTACAACCCTTGCGGCGCACTTGTGTGATTTGAAAACTGGGGAAGTCACTAATTCAGAAGGTATGATGAATCCACAGATAAAATATGGCGAAGACCTAATGAGTCGCGTCAGCTACGCAATGATGAATGAGCGGGGAGCTGCGAAGATGTCAGTAGCCATTCGAGAAGGGATAGATAACCTACTCAGCTCACTTTGTAAGAGTTCAAAAATTCCGAAAGATACCGTTCTTGAGTTAGTGATCGTTGGTAATCCTATAATGCACCATTTAATTCTTGGCATTGACCCAACAGAATTAGGTCAAGCACCATTCGCCTTATCCATTGCTGACTCTATTAGCATGAAAGCAAGTGATTTAGATATAAATTTAAATAATAATACTCAATTATACATCTTACCATGCATTGCAGGTCATGTTGGGGCAGACGCTGCAGCTGTGGTACTATCGACATCTCCCGAAGAGTCTTTGGGTACCGTTTTAGTGATTGATGTTGGAACTAATGCTGAGATATTACTCGGAAATAAAAAAGGACTACTTGCGTGCTCTTCTCCAACTGGACCGGCTTTTGAAGGTGCTCAAATTTCTTGTGGTCAGAGAGCGGCCCCAGGGGCCATTGAAAATGTGAGAATAGACCCTCAGTCAAAAATCGTAATATTTAAAGTTATTGGATCGGAACTCTGGTCAAATGATAAAAACTTTTGGCCCTCAGTAGAGCAATCTGGTATAACAGGTATATGCGGCTCTGGTATAATAGAAGCTATTGCAGAAATGCGATTGGCAGGAATAGTTGATGAAAGTGGTCTAATAGGATCCTATGAGCAAACAGGTTCTAACCTGTGCGTTTCAGATGGTCGCACTCAAGCCTTTATCTTGCATAAAAGTAAAGATGGTACAAAAGATATAATCGTAAATAATGCTGACATCAGAGCCATCCAGCTTGCAAAGGCCGCGCTTTTTGCTGGAGCAAAGCTTCTAATGGACGAGATGGGTGTGGGTCGTGTTGATAAAATCATCCTTGCAGGTGCATTTGGTGCCCATATCTCTCCTAAACACGCGATGGTTCTTGGAATGATTCCTGATTGCAAACTTGAGAATGTCGTTTCAGCAGGCAATGCTGCAGGAACTGGAGCAAGGATCGCATTATTAAACCAAGAGTCGCGAAATAAAATTGAACTATTGGTAAAAAATATTACTAAAATTGAGACTGCTATGGCAGAAGATTTTCAAGGTCATTTTATAGCAGCTTCTAATATTCCAAATTCGTCCGAAGATTTCCCAGAATTAAAAAAAATAATCAGTTTACCAAACGTGAATTTCAATCACCGCACAAGCAAACGAACCAAAAGAGTACAAAAAAACTCAAGTCTAGATATTTAAGATACAATTCTCTTGATTAGACATAGCTTCATCATTACTTTGTTCAAAAATGGCACTGGGTAAAGTTCACTTCATATTTTTTGAAAATCATCGAATTTAAAATTTTAATTAAGTATTAAGGCTTATACAAATTCAATTAAATCTATCGCAATCAATATATTTTAATCGACATTTAAAACCTAATTCTCTAACTTATTCCACTCAGTGACAATCAATACGTTCCAATTCATTACAATCATCTAATAATTTAAGTATTTTTGCCACCATTGCGGAATGTGTAGTATATCTTTTACTTAGAACTGTGAGGTCAGCTTTTTTATAAAAAGGTGACCGTTCCTTTATAAGTTTTTTAAGTACAACCTCGGGCTGCTCAACTTGTAGTAAAGGTCTATTGCCTTTCCCTTTAACTCGAGTCCACAAAGTTGTAAAATCAGCCTTTAACCATATTGAAAATGCATTGACTTGAATTAAACTACGAATTTTAGGGGATAAAAAGGCTCCCCCCCCAGTTGCAATAATTTGTGGAACTCCAGATATAAGTCGTTCCATAACTCGTTCTTCTCCAGATCTAAAATACGGCTCACCAAAAACTTTGAAGATTTCAGGGATACTCATTCCTGCCGCTAACTCTATCTCTTCATCCGCGTCAACAAATGAAACAGTAATTTCTTCGGCTAGCTTTCTACCAATTGACGATTTTCCCGCCCCCATCAAGCCGATTAACACTATTGATTTTTTTAACCTATAAGCAGCCATTCTAAACAACCCCATATTCCTTGTTACTAAAGTAACCCAATAGCATGAAATAAAAAATGGAAAAATAATTGTTAAGCAAAAATTGCTATTTGATACGATAACATTTATGTATATATCGGATAAGATCGGACTAAAGTTTTTATAATAGTGACAGGCAAAAGCATAGTGAGAGGTAAGAGTAAAAAGCTATGAAATTTTTCAAATACATTTTTTACTTAATTTTTGTATATTGCTGCTTAATTTCTCTATACGCCTTTATTTATGAATTACCCACTCCTATGCTTGCTGTGAAGGAAGAAGTAACAATATCCAATGATTTCTAGGCTATCATTTGTTTTACTTACTATTGTATGGTTACTACCAGTTCATGGTAGGGAACCAACGAATGCTGTAGATTGGTTCATGCGAGCAGAAAATCACAAAACCGAAGCAAAGTCTCACGAGGCAAAGCCTGAGAAGGGCGAATACGGAGATTTAATAATCAAAAAGTCTGAACTCAGACCAAATGATTTAAATAGTGTTGGCATAATCCCTGCAAAAATAACGGGAATTGATCCTAAAATATGGCAAGAAATGAATGAGCTCACACTATTTCTTGAATTACAATCACTTCCGACCCTACATTTTGATGCAACACAAACTTTCTTAAAACGAATACTTATTTCAGAAACCATCCCACCAATTCCAAATCTAAAACACAAGCTCGCAGGTAAGTTATATCTCATTGCTAAACTCGATAAATTAATCGAAATTGGGGCTCTAGAAGAGGCTGAAACTATAATAAATCAAGTAAGAAGAATAGATAGCAACCTTTTTAAACGGCTCTCAACAATTTCTTTTTTAACTGGAAGAATCGACACTATGTGTAATCAATTAAGTCTATTCCCTGGACTAAATGACGATTTGACAGTAAAAATAATTTGCTTATCAAAGCTCGATGATTGGAACGCAGCCGCACTAATTTTATCGTCAGCAGTAAGTTTAAATTTATTAGATAGCCACCGCGAATTACAATTGATCAATTATCTCGATCCAAGTCGTTTACCACAGAATAATCCTTTGGAAAACCAAACTGATTTTGATGAGATTGACTTTTATCTGGGAAATGTGGCTAAAAACCCTCAGCCTAAATTTTTTGATGACGTTAAGTATCGCTATGCGACATTTAACACCGGCTCCGGCCTAGAAAGTAAAATTCTAGCGGCTGAAGCTTTATTAAGAAAACGATCTATTAATGTGTCAACATTATTCGATACCTATAGAAACAATAATATAAGTGGTTCAGGAGGTTTTTGGAGCAGGATGCTTGCTATTAAATCATTAGACCAAGCACTTAACAGAAATAATCAACAATCCGTAAGTATTGCCTTAGATAGAGCAATTGATGAAATGTTTAAAAGAAATTTGCTCTTCACTCTAGCATCTGAATACTCCTCAAAGTTAGCGACATTTAAGGTTCTTGAAGACCACAAAAACCTAAATGACTCTTTTGCAATAATATTCGCTTTAAATAACGAAATACCGCGAAAATGGTCAACCTATCAATCAAAAGATAAGTACATCGCGATGGCCATAAACGTTTTAAAAAAAAATACAGTAAATGCGGGTCAAGTCGAAGACGCAATACGCTTAGTGGAACCTTCCTTTAATCAATACAATCATACCAACTTATCTAGTAAATCCAACAAAATTAAGTTGTCAGATTTTAAAGAATCAAAAAAAACTAAAGGAGCTTTAATTTTGCAGGTACTTCAAAAGACATCCAAAGGGGTGAACACTCAAACAAATGATTTATACCAAAGTTTGTTATCTCTTATAAATTTAGGGCAGGTGCAATTAGCAAAATCTATCCTAGTTGAGTACTTGATCTATCATTCAAGAATAAGAGCTTAAGGAATAAATGGAATCTGTAATCTTAAAAAGCTTTTTGGAGGCTATGAGCTCTGAACGCGGCTTCAGTAATAACAGTTTGAATGCTTATAAAAATGATCTTCAAAAGTTTCTATCATTCCAATCGTCAAAAGAGGTGACTATCGACAACTGTACCAGAGTAGAAATTGAAAATTTTTTAAAGGAAGAGTTCGATGAAGGTTTGTCCACTAATACCCGGGCTAGAAGACTTTCCTCCATCAAGCAATTTTTTAAATTCTTATTTGATGAAGGTGTGCGACAGGATAACCCCACAGATAAAATAAAATCAACGACAAAAGAAAGGTCTTTACCAACATTATTATCAATTAACGAAGTTGATAGGCTCTTGGAAGCGGCACATTCATTTGGAAAAAATTCTTCTTCTAAAGCGATGAACGCAGCTTTATTTGAACTACTCTACTCAACAGGAATGCGTGTAACAGAACTACTCTCACTACCAGTATCTTGTATGATAGGAAATCCTGAAATGATATTAATAAGGGGAAAAGGTGAGTATGAGCGGCTAGTTCCAATTTCTTT
>Ga0209425_10004868_pt1 | contig 13457 bp, 9 predicted proteins | sample COG_05_FD_184749 | JGI IMG/M metagenome (GOLD analysis project Ga0209425, IMG submission 184749) | Pelagic Microbial community sample from North Sea - COGITO 998_met_05 (SPAdes) (version 2) | ecosystem: Environmental > Aquatic > Marine > Neritic zone/Coastal water | place: Helgoland, sampling... | reverse complement strand
CCCACGCTCATCCTCCCCCACTCCACTGACCATATGTACATCAGCTCCCAATCGGGAAGCATGGCAGGCATAGTTAGCCGTGGCTCCACCAAAACGGGGACCGTCCGGGAACAAGTCCCAAAGTCCATCCCCCATAGCCACGATTCGTGCACTCACTTTTTTAATTCTCTTTTGATTATCTTAGAGACTTGTGCAGCGAGAAGATCGCGGCCGGCATCGTTGTAATGAACATCATTTTCTCCAAGCTGATATTTTGCCCGGCCTTGCCCAATAGCGGAATAAAGATCATTGATTACCACCCCGTGTTTTTTCATCACCGCCTGAGCAGAGCGGTTAAATTCTTCTGCCTGTTCATCGGAAACCATAAATTGAACCTTTTTTTCCGGACCGATGCAGGGGGGCGTGGTCATGGCGAATACCAGTTTAGCACCGGATGGCCTGAGCTTGTTGACGATTCCCTCTAAGCTCTTTGCATAGGATTGAGGCGTCGCTTTTTTGTCCTGTTTCCAACCGTACCAGTCCCAGAGTCCAAAGTTAAAATGAATCAGGTCCCATTTTTCATCGCCGATCCATTTTAATATATTTTCATCACCGAATGCCGACCACCGGCAATTGGTTTTGGGCCGGTGTACATTAGCTTTTCCTCGCAGTAATTTTCGAACACGGGGGGTGTATCCAATCGAAATTGAATCCCCAATGATCAGAACTCTGGGTAAGAGCGGAACATCCACTGGATTATCAAAGGGTTTGGAAAAGGGATCGTTTGCACCCCAAAGAACGGAACAGGCACTTAGAAAAAAAAGAGGCAGGGTATACAGCAAAGGCAATTTCATTTTGTTTTATTTAAATCATCTAGCCATGCTTTTCGCATGGCTAGCATGCCCTCCACAATATCATTTCTTTCACTTGAATAGTTCTTTCGTTCAGGTTCCTGATCGGTGAGGCGGTACAATTGAATTTTCTCACTCCCCTCCCGTCCGATCAGTTTCCATTCGTCCATCCGTACGGCCCATGATTTATGCCATTGAAAATTTAATATCTTTTGATAACCGGACATCTGATAAGGATTTTCAATCACTGGTAACAGGCTATGCCCATCCAGCCGGGGATCCCCATCCTGCTTCTTGATTTCGCATAAATCCATCACTGTGGGCAACCAGTCCATCGCAGTAATTATTTGATCACGGGTTTCCCCCTGTGGGATCTTTGAGGGATAGCGAAGGATCGCGGGTACACGAATACCCCCTTCTAAAAAGGTTCCTTTTTGCCCAGTCCATTTTCCGGTAAATCCTCCCCCGCTCGCTCCGTAAAAATGCCCTTTGGGATAACCGCTTAAATGATTCTCCACGGATATTCGATAATTAGTTTCCTCGGAATGTCCATTATCACTCATAAAAATAATAATGGTATTTTCCAGTAATTCCAGTTCATCCAATTGATTAACCACTTCTCCGATGTAAAAATCGGTGGCGTACATAATAGTTGCATAGGATCTCGTTGCTTCGTCCTTAATATCCTTAAAAGGTTCGGCGAATTTCTTCGGTGCCTCTTCAGGGTAGTGGGGAATATTAAAGGGAATATAGAGAAAGAAGGGCTTATCCTTACTTTCTTCGATAAAGCGAAGTGCCCGGTGGGTCATCAGTTCGGGAAAAAACTTTCCATCTGCTTTGAGCAGAATGGTACCCTCATAGAGGTCATGATAGCCAGCCTGGTGAAGGAAGTGATGATTGAAATTATCAATAAATCCATTCCGGATTCCAAAAAATTCATCAAAGCCCTGCTTCTTTGGCCCGTGATCCTGATGAGCCCCGAGGTGCCATTTTCCAAAAAGGGCGGTCCGGTATCCCTCCCTCTTAAATACTTCCGCCATAGTCAATTCTTCCAGAGCCATGTTTCGACCTTTAGGGGTATTCATATTTCCCTGAGTCCAGTGGTTCACTCCGCCCCGCTGGGGATGGCGCCCGGTCATCATCATCGCCCGGGATGGACAGCATACCGTATGAGCATAGGCCTGAGTAAAGCGGACTCCGGTTTCGGCTAACTGATCAATATGAGGGGTTTTAAGATGAGGGGCTCCGTAACAACCTGCATCCAAGGTTCCCTGATCATCGGTGAAGAAAATAACCACATTGGGTTTGGCCTGAAGAAACGTGAATGCGATACATCCGTAAAGAAGGCAAGCGAAAGAAGCAAGTGCGTGCAGTCTCATTGGATCTTCTTAAGGGCTTTTTGGAAACGAGCGGTTTCGTGATCCCCTGTCTTTTTCATAATCTTATTCAGTTCTTTTCCATAACGGGAGACTAACTTGGCATGTTCCTCGTTATCAAACAGGTTGCTCAAGGCATCGGGATCCTTTTCGTAATCATAAAATTCGAAAGGGGTACGGTACAGGTAATGTTTAACGCGCTTGGCCAATGCTGAGTCGCTCTCCGCAGCCTTGGCCATTGCTTTCCAAGTCAACCCGCTCATCGATTCATTCTTAAAAGTAGTCTCACCGTCGTGCCAACCATTCCAGATCAACCCATAGCGTTTGCCCTGCAGGGAACGCATCGTGTAGGAACGACCGGAGGCAATGGTATTGATATGGGTGTAAACAAAATCCCTGCCCTTTTGCTTTTTTCCCTTCAAAACTGGCAGGAAGGAACGACCGTCCATACCCTTCATCGGAGCAACCCCGAGAGCATCAAGAATGGTCGGTGCAAAATCAACTCCCGCCACCAAGTGCTCTGTTTCGTGAGTCCCCGGCTTGACCGTACCCGGCCAACGAACAATCCATGGGGTAAGTGTGGAATGCCTCCAGACATTGGTCTTGGCAAAAGGTACCGGTATTCCGTGGTCCGACTTGAGCATGACCAGTGTATTCTTCGCGAACTCGGATTTCTCAAGCTCGACAAGAACCCGGCCCACTACATCGTCGGCCCGGCTTACGGAGCAGTAGTACTGAGCGATTTCCTCGCGGACAGGTGGCAAATCGGGTAGAAATCCGGGAATGACAATTTCATCGGGTTGATAGATTCTGGAAGGAGCTGGATAGTCTGACCGCTTCCCCTTCTTTTTCTTATCGCCAGAAAGAGTTTCAATAGATTCCCCCGTCAAATTTCTCTCGCTTGTTGGTTTCCGGTTATCGAAGGGACGGTGCGGGTCATGGGCATTGACCATAAGGAAAAAGGGTTTGCCCTCTTTCTTAACTTGTCCGAGAAATTCTGCGGTAAATTTGCCGTACAAATCCTGACTGCGTCCATTGTCCATCTCGGAACGATCCCGACTGTAACCAAATGCCTTGGTTCGGGAAGGCACGACATGCTCAGTCTTGCCCAATATACCAGTCATAAATCCATTCTCTTGCAAAGTCTCGGGCAAGGTCGGTACATCGGGCTTGATCTTAGTAAAACCGAGAGCACCGCTGTTATGTGGATACCGACCGGTCATCCAGACCGCACGGGTAGGCATACAAATTGCAATCGATACATGACCGTGCTCAAAACGCAGACCCTGTTTAGCGAGTTTGTCAATATTCGGAGTGGTTCCCTTCACCTTCGCACCATAAATCCCGACAGAGTCACGGTTCATATCATCCAGGGTAATGAACATGACATTCAGTTTTGGCTCAGCAAAAATCATTAGACAGGTTCCCACTAAGCCGAGGATGAAAAAATAACGGGTCTTCATACACCCTACTAAAACGGGAAAAAGATTCCCTATCAAGAAAACTTAATCGTAGTAAGACTACTTACTGTTTAGAACGAACGATTGTTTAGTATTCCAAGTTCTTCCCTTCACAGAAACTTTCCACAGGTTATCTCCAAGCCCTTGAACGGAGCTAATCGAACAATTTTCGCTTACGCCTGCCTCGAGTGGTTTTGTTGAATAAAAAATTAAATCACCCGTCTGAGCCCCCGCACTAGAGAGCATGATTTTGATCGATATCGAAGTCGTGTAAACTTCCTCGATCTCTGTAGCACCGATGGACAGATGAAGGTTGGAACCGACAAGTTTTGGAAAGTCCCCGGTCAATGGGGTAAAGCGAAGGAGCAGGGATCCATTCTTGGGAATATTCTTCCCCGTAAAAGAATCAGTCGCATACCCTACCACTTTATTTTCCCAAAAGTCATAGACCGCACAACGGGTGCCGGCAGGCAGCCCCGCGTCTGCGAAATCAAGGGTTAAATCCACAGATTTATTCTTATCCGAATTGTAAAGATTATAGACCGCAAAATCTCCCCATGTCCGATCCGCGGAAAATCCGAAAATTGAATTCTTATCTGATTTACCCAGAGTGAGCAGGCGTGAATTTTCCCGGCTGGCGGGTCGCATAATTTCGTAGTTCCGCCAAACCGCTTGCACATCCGGTTTATTAACCGGTTCGGAAATCATCGCGGTGCCCCCAGTAAGAGCCACGGTATTGTGCCAGGTTCTCCACATATCAACTCCTTCCGGGGTATGACCCACCCGGCGGGAGGGTAATTTGACATCCAGGTAGGAAACATCCGCATCATTATTCCACCATACCCGGTTGTAAATTTGAAAACGTAAAACTGATTCAAGACAGTGAGCAAAGTGAGCTGGGTGAGAATCTGGCCCGACACGGGCAGCATCGACATAGCCAATCACTCCACGGGTTGGCTGTCCGAGGCAGGATAAAATATACATATCCTCACCAGCTGCATCACGGTACAGAGTGTATAATTCACGAAATGCCTGCAGGCGGGTGAGTTTAGGGTCCACATACCGGTTTCCGATTCCATTAAAATCAATCTTAATGTACCCGTATCCATTATCACGGGCGGTTTCGATTACCTGCCGTAAAAACTTTTTGGACTTCGGATGCGAAGGATTGATCCAATTCGCTCCGGCCGGGTGAAATGGATTAGGGTTCATAAAACTGGATATTCCCTTGGCATTGGACTGAATTGCGTCCGGGTTTGCTTTTTTCCATGGATGTTCCGGGTTGATCATTAATGGGGCAAACCAAACACCGGGAATCATACCAGCCTGACGGACCCGACGGGCGACCCGGGCCATCCCCGATGGAAACTTGGCATTTCCATTCCAGATACCATCCATGATCTGATACCCGTCATCAATTTGTACAATTCCTTTTCCAAAAGTGTTGGGATTTTTTTCAATCGTATCGACTACATCCATCACATGAGCCTCGTCAATTTTAGTGGTCCGATCGTACCAGCTACACCAGCCATAAACCGGTCCTTTATTATTACGAGCCTTGTGGGTGATGGCTACCCAACGGGTCCAAATGTCGGTGTTTGTTTCCGTATCTTCTGCAATTAAGAGAATCTCCTCACTCCTACGGGTTTCCCCGGGGCTTACCAAAACCCGATCCATTTGAGCATAGGCCTTGAGTTTTTGGTCACGTACTTCCACCCGGCAATGGGCATCGGCGGGTCCAGCAGGTCCGATCAAAAAACTCTTTTTATTGATCGTGTTCACAAAGAGTCCGACTTCATTACAGCCGCCATTCATCACAGCCAAAGTCTCGGCATGGTTATGTTGCATCAGTGGAGTGATCAACCAATGAGAAGAATCTCCCAATTGTACTTTGCCGGAGCCCGACATAGCATCCAGTATTTCCAAAGAATTAAGATTCAGATCATGTTTGCTTCGGTTATGCAAAAAACCCTGAATTGTAATCGCATGAAAGTCATTCAATTCTTTTATTCGTAAGGTCAATTGGAAAGGAGAACCGTCTTTTCCATAAAGTTTGTCCGTCTGAGTAGCTCGACCAAAAGGAGTCACAACCTCTGTAGTCTTGACTTCTCCACGAAGCGAAAGATCTCTTGTACCAATCCGGTAATTTTTACCATCTGAAGAAAAGACCGCACTCGCACTGGCAGTGATTGTACCGATATCTTTTAATCCGATCGTATAATAATCGGATTTTGTGGAAAACTTTACTTCACCAACAAGTGAGGTAAGAAGGCATGAAATGAGAAGGATTGGGAGTCTGAATAAGGTCATGATTCTGATTATAAAAAGAGACCTATTACTAAACCTCACCCCATTCAAGGCAAGTGATATTAAACTAAGACAGAGACTTCTCGATCAGTTTCTTAGACGCCTTGACTCCGGCAACAGGCTCGAGAGCACTACCCTCCCATTCAATGGCGAGAATTCCTTTATATGCTGACTGCTTAATCATTTTCATAAGACGTGGATAATCAAAATCGGGCTGATTTCCATTTTTGTCAAAGCTGTGCATCTTGCAGGAAACTGTCACGGTATGGGGAAGCATGGCTTTTGTTCCCTTATAGACATTATCCTTCAACTTTCCGAAATCCGGCATTAGTTTGAGGGCGGGGTGTTTCAGCTTGGTGGCGACCTCTGCAAGAAACGCCCCTTTTTGGCTAAGGCTGGAAGCCCCCGGTTCAATTGCAATGGTCAGGTTCTTCTTGGCCGCCTCATCAGCGAGAGGTTTGAGTGCTTCCACACTCGCCTGCAGACCGGCTACTGGATCGGTTCCCGGAGCCTTCAGAAAAACCCGGACCATCGGTGCACCCAATTGAACCGCACGGTCAAACGAAGCGCTTATTTTGGCGGTACTGGCAACCCGTTTTTTAGCGGAAGCGTCAAGGGCACCCGACATCAATAAAAACAAATCAGTACCTGCCTGGTCCGCTTTTTTTCGCATCGTGGCCAAATACTTGGGGTCATCCAATTTATCCTTGGGCAGACCGCCCTCCCAAAGATCAATCGCTTTGATCCCAAATTGATCGACAGTAAATTTGGGGAAATCAAGGGCATCGAGGGAGCCATCCTTCAGTAAAGCACGAAGAGAATATTGAGAAAGACCCAGGGTAAACCTCATTTTTTTATGATGTTTGGCAGTTAAGGAAACTGGAAAGGCAGAACCCGCTAATGCGATTTTACCAGTGCTTTCCAAAAAGGATCGTCGGTTAATTGGATTATTCATGTTGTTACTTATCTAGATTTTAACTTCAACCTCAATCATAAATGTGGGGAAATTCGTACTATTTAAACTTATTCCTTTGCCAAAACCCGAAGATTAAAGAATCTGATCTTCTCACTTATGATCATCCTTTCCAACTTAAGTAAAGCATACGGACCGAAAACCCTTTTTTCGCAGGTTTCCCTGCGCTTACAGCGAGGAGAAAAACTCGGTCTAGTCGGACCCAACGGAGCGGGCAAGACCACCCTGTTTTCAATTATTCTTGGTGCCTTGGAGGCGGATGGCGGAAAAGTGGAAAGAGAAAAAGGCAGAACGATTGGATACTTGCCCCAGGAAAGTGCCCCAACCGAAGAGGAAACCGTTATTGAATTAGCCACTGCGATTTCCCCCGCACTTTCAGAAATTCAGAAAACGATAAGGTGCCACCCTCAACCCGAGGATCCAATCAGAATCCAGGCCCTCGAAGAATTTGGGGAATTGGAAGGATTTACCCTTGAAGCACGGGCCAAGAAAATTCTTTCCGGTCTCGCATTCCAAGAAGAAGATTTTGCAAAAACCGCCCGTACTCTTAGCGGGGGATGGATTATGCGGGCCCACTTGGCCCGCCTTTTGGTAATGGAACCCGACCTATTAATGCTCGACGAACCGACGAACCATCTCGATCTGGAAACCTTGGGCTGGTTTCAAAACCAACTTAAAAGGTACTCCGGGGCCATTCTCACCATCTCTCATGACCGGGCTTTTCTGAACGGAATTTGTGATGGAATTGTGGAGATTGGACATGGTAAACTCCATCGTTACCAGGGAAACTATGATCGTTTCCTTACCCAAAGAGCGGAACGGGAAGCCCAGCATCTTGCTGCCTATCGAAACCAGCAGCGCGAAATTGCTCACCACGAAGATTTCATCCGACGCTTTCGCGCGAAAGCATCTAAAGCCTCACAGGCACAAGCTCGTATCAAGCAACTTGAAAAGATGGAAAGAATTCCGGCACCCGAAGCGGATGCAGAAACCATTTCCTTTCGATTTCCCCAACCCGAAAGAAGTGGTCAACGGGTGGCTACCCTAACCGAAGTAAAACAGGCCTACGGAGATCATGTGGTGTACGAAAACCTGAACCTCGAAGTTGAAAAAGCGGAGAGGATTGTACTAGTGGGGCCGAACGGAGCAGGCAAGTCCACCCTGCTCAAAATTCTTGCTGAGCAGGTTCCGATCGAATCGGGTGAAAGAGAATTAGGGCATCAAGTTAGTGTGGGATACTTTTCTCAACAACGGGTAGATCTCTTAAATTTGGAAAACTCCGTACTGGATGAAGCCATGGAAAAAGTAAAGAGTCAGGTACATACCCAGGATGTCCGTGGAATGCTCGGCACTTTTCTTTTCCGCGGGGATGATGTCTTTAAGAAAGTAAAAGTATTAAGCGGGGGAGAAAAAAGCCGCCTCGCTCTAGTTAAACTTTTACTCTCCCCTCCCAACCTCATGCTTCTGGACGAGCCCACCACTCACTTGGATATGCCCAGTATCGATGCTGTCATTCAAGCCCTGAAGGACTACACCGGTACACTGATTTTTGTCAGTCATGACCTACACTTTATCCGTGCCCTTGCAAAACGAACGATTCGGATTGAATCGGGAAAAAGTACCGATTTCCCGGGAGACTATGATTATTATCTTTGGAAGTCAGGGTCCGCTTCGGAAAAAGGGGGACTGGTAGAAGGACTGAGGGATGCCCGTCCAACTGAGCATTCCACAGGTCCGGGAAAAAACAAGGCAGTCAGTGCCAAGGAAAGGAGACGGATCAATGCGGAGTCTCAAAAAAAGGCACGTCAGGAAAGAAACAAGATGGAGCAGCGGGTGGCCAGGTTGGAAAAAGAAATTTTATCTCTTGAAGAGGAACAGACCGAAGTGAACGAATTACTTGCGGACCCCGAATCCTACAACGATCCCGAAAAAGGCAAAGTATTGAACGAAAAGGCAGCCCGAATTGCCCGCCGCTTAAAAGAGCGAAATTACGAATGGGAAATTGAAGCGGGCAAATTAGGAGAGTTACAAAACAAAAAGACTACTTAACTTTCTTCGTCTCCGGTCCTTTGTTCCAAAGAATATGGGTACCAGATTTACCCGGCACCACAATTTCCTTCCATCCGTCCCCGTCCAAATCAGGTGTATGGATATACAAACCGGTACCCGCCAATCCAGTGTGTAAAACCTCCTTTTTGAAGCTCACTTTTCCATCGTCGCTCAACCGGGGTTGAAAACTGGCAATTACGATCTCGTCCTCGGCTCCCCGGTCCTTTCCACTGTGAGCATAGTAACGTTTCCCGGTAATGATCTCTGGCTGACCGTCTTTGTTTAGGTCGTCCCAGGTAATGGCGTGCAACTGACTAATCTTTTTGTCAATCAAGTGGTGTTTCCAAACCGTTGTCCCATCCTTTCGCGGTTCCAGTTGCTCGTGCCAATAAAGACCATAATTATGACCGTCTCCCCAAATCAGATCATTTCTTCCGTCCCCATTTAAATCCTTCACAAGAATGGGACAACTGGCGTGAGGCAGGGTAAAATCCTTGCGCCATTTCCAGGGCTGTCCCAGTGCATTCTTCGCCGGTCTTTCGTACCACCCCTGCATAAAGACAATATCCTCGTGTCCATCCCCATTAATATCACCGAATCCTTGACCATGCCCGTTTCCAGATTCAGAAACCACATGCTTACTCATTCCCTGCGATGCTTTTTTACCCTTAAATTTCCAGATAAGCATCGGGTTTTTTGAATTCCAACTATTGGCCACATATTCCGGGATTTTATCTCCGTCCATATCCCTAAAAAATATCATTTCATTATGTTTATATCCTGTTTCCACCAATTCATGCTTATGCCAGGCATCCTCCGTGATCAGACCCTCTTTCCCAGGATTCTCAAACCACAGGACCGAAGAAAGTGTAAACTGGCCGGCAATCACATCCAAATCCCCGTCACCATCCACATCGTGCAGGTAATCTCCATTATCCTGCATATAATCCTTTCCAAATGGTTCAATACTTCGAAACTTAATTGGGTCCCAATCTGGATTAAGATAGTAGCGCTCTCCTGCAATGATATCCAAGTCACCATCATTGTCCAAATCCCCCACCGCACAGGATTCAATATTGTCCTTATGTAACAACTGCACATCAAAACGAAGGGCAGCGGACAAAACTAGTGGGAAAAGGAGGAGGGGGAAGAGAAGGTTTTTCATAAGGCAGTTTGTTTAATCAGTTGATAATATAAATGTCGGGGAAAATATTTTCTTACGCAAGTGGATATTAAATTGAAGCTGGTTTTTTATTTTTTGACTAAGCGGGCAATCTTAGTGAATCCGAAAGACCCACAGTCATTAGCAATCAATGCCCCTCCATCTGCGGTGACACAGACATCCTCTCCCGCCCAGTCTGAATTTGTCGCTCCATAAATCCCCTCCCATTCCATTTCCCCATTTCCGTCGACCTTTATCAAATAAATCTTCCATTGTCCGGAAGGACCAGAAATATGTCCGGTCTTTTCATATCGCCCGGTCTCATCACCCGTTCCGGCAACTGCCAACCAGCCTCCATCCATCGTTGAACGGGCCCCCCACACCTCGTCATGAATCCATTTCCCCTCGTAACCCCTTGGTTGTCCAAAAAACCGGGTCCAGACGACACCTCCTCTTTCGTCCACCACGGTCAACTCAATATCCCAGTTCTTGCTCAGAGGGCTTTTCTGCGTGTGACCGGCAAGCATGGAATAGCCATTCGCTTTTGTATCAAAGCCCCAGTAAACGGTGTTATAATGCTTCGACCAAAGGACCTTTCCCTGATGATCTAATTTTAAAAGGTGGTATTTATTCGATTCCTCATCCCGGGGGTGGCACATTAATAGACTGCCTCCATCCTTGGTCGCTTTGACACGGTAACCCGAGGAAGCAAACTCCCCCAATTCACGCCTCCATTCCTCCCTTCCAGTCGAATCCGTTTTCAGCACAACTCCTCGGCCCCAGTTCATAAAAGTTCCCTCCGCCAAACCGTCGCGATATCCAGTCACCAAAATTCCTCCCTCTGGAGTGATTGTTAAACCCTCAAATGCGTCTTCCGTTCCCATGTTCCATGTTTTTGACCATAAAGTCTTACCCGTATCCGCCTCTACCTGGATCAGGGCCGCATCCCTTCCAAGAGAACCGGCGACAAGATAATTTCCGTCCACTGATTCAGCGACACAGTTTCCTAAATTGTACCCTCGCTTTCCAAATTCTTTTTTCCAAATCAAATTTCCCTGACTGTCAGTCTTGACCAGAAAAATCTTTGCAGTTCGGTCTTCCACGAATCCAGTTTCCCCCACCATTAAAAAACCTAGGTCACTGGTTTGAATTACATAATGCGGATGACTCTCCTCACCACTCCCCTTGTATGTGCGGTGCCATTCAATTCGAGGAGGCGGGCGAGCCATTAAACTCTTACAAATCACTAAACCGAGAAGTACTAAATAATTAATGATAGCCATGCGATTTATAGTTTTCACACTATTTATAACTTTACTACCACAAATCATTCACACTTGAAAATAGGGATTTATAATTTTTGTAGCCCGGGACCACTTATTCTTGAAAATAATAGGTTATTGCTTTTAAGAGAGGAAAGAGTGTGGGTTGATCCCAAAGCTCTCAACCTTAATGACTACACCAAGAACATCAAAGTTCATAATTCTGGGTTCCCTATACTTTACTCAGGGAATTCCAAATGGATTTTTTCGGCATACTGTCCCCGTAGTATTTCGGGAGAGTGGTCTATCTCTTGAGGATATTGCTCTCTTCCTCCCCGCTCTTTATTTGCCCTGGGTGTTAAAATTCCTTTGGTCCATTGTCGTGGAACGTTTTCACTCCAAAAAACAAGGGAAGTACCGGTCCTGGATTATCCCGTTACAAATTCTCACCGCGGGTACGATGGTCGCATTAGCAAACTGGCAGTTCGGCACCTCCCTATCCATTTTCGTTCTCGGGGTCGCTCTTATTAATATTTTCAGCTCCGTGCAGGATGTATCGACCGATGGCTATGCGGTCAAAATTTTGAGTTCCCAGGAGCGTGGATGGGGAAATGCCATACAAGTCGGCTGCTACTGGCTGGGATTTGTTGTCGGCGGGGGATTCATTTTAATGCTGATGAATTCACTTGGATGGAATTTTTTGTTGATCGCCATGGCACTAGTCACCCTTCTCGCCACCATTCCCCTGCTTTTAACTCGACCGGCTAAAAGAGCTCAAAACAAAGAAGCTCCCCAAAGCCCAAACCAATCAATTGGATTATTGAATTTCTTACGACAACCAACTGTTTTTAAACTTCTCACCCTTGTGGCCGCCTTTCGAATGCTCGAGGGCTTTATTCGATCCCTGGTACCCACCATGTTTAAAGACTGGGGAATGGAACTAAATGAAATTGGATTTACTCTCGGTATTGTTGCACCCGGTGCCGCATTGGGCGGTGCCTTAGTTGCGGGCATTCTGGTTACTCGTTTGGGTCGCCTGCATTCGTTACTCCTTTTTGGGAGCATGCAGATCTTATCCGCAGCAGGTTATATGTTTTTAAGTTCGACTGAATTAGTGGACAGCTCTCTGGTTTTCCCTGTGGTAGTGCTCGATCATATGATTTCGGGAATGACCACCGTGGCCTTATTTTCATTAATGATGGACTGGAGCAGAAAAGAACATGGGGGTACCGATTATACCTGCATGGATTGTATCGGTGTATTTGCGATGATGTTTGGAACTGGAATTAGTTACCTAATCGCTCATTATGGCGGCTACACCATGAGTTTTGGCTGTGCAATTCCACTTACTTTACTTTCCTTATTTATTGTTCGCACATTATTTGCTCAAATTCAGAAAGAAAATCACTGGAAGTCTTTACATTCAAATAACTGAATCACAAAAATTGTTTTAACTTTTCTACTGTTAAAAAACTGCTCTATTAAAAAGCGGGGTATTACTCATGTCCCCGTACTGTAAAAAACTAGTTGAGATAAGACTGTACCAATAAAGTCTGCAGACGACTGACCTCCACCGCTGAAGTCTTGGCAATAAATCCCCGTGCGTGCGTGAAATGAACATCCGTCTCCTCTGCCAATTCACTGAAATCAAGACGGGCATCATCATTAAATCGACGCATTCCGTACCCCACTCCCCGACTGTCCGGGGAAATAATGGCGAGTACCTCCTCTTCCAGACCAAGTGCCTTAACCTGATATCCAAGGACCCCGGAAGCATCTTCCGGCAGGCCGTCAATCCGGGGAAGGAATAAAGCTTTAAACTCGCTATCCCCCTTCTTTAAGTTCCAGACTTCCGTATGTTGTGATACCATATCCAACCTGGATCGTAGATTGGTGATGAACTCGACCAGGTCTCTCCCAATCATTCGCATCACTTCCCAAATTGGTTCGCCTGGATGGTGTTCAGTTTGAGCGGCAAAATTCTTGAGTAAAGTAATATCAAGCGGAGAATTTAATTTCCCCAGAGTCTCACGATCCA
>Ga0209425_10004863_pt1 | contig 13465 bp, 16 predicted proteins | sample COG_05_FD_184749 | JGI IMG/M metagenome (GOLD analysis project Ga0209425, IMG submission 184749) | Pelagic Microbial community sample from North Sea - COGITO 998_met_05 (SPAdes) (version 2) | ecosystem: Environmental > Aquatic > Marine > Neritic zone/Coastal water | place: Helgoland, sampling... | reverse complement strand
TCCAGATAGATGCATTTCTTCTATTTTTTGCGGTTGTCAATTTCTTAACCCCCGAATTTGTTCGTACTGTAAAGGCATGGATATTACTTTACCTATATGGCTAAATTCCCTTTTGTGATAAAGTATAAACAAAGTAGCTATACTTTATTTACACTTTATTTATTTAATTTCAAATAAGGAACTATTAGAAAATTCAGATAATTCAATAATATTTGCACATTCTTCACAAATTTTATGAGAAATTACAAAATCTTCATTGAATTCTATTTTCCAGATCTGATTAGGCATGTTTGCACAGTTTGGATTTTTGCATTTATTCATTTTTAATTCAAGAAACATATAATAAATAAGTATTATTATAGATTTTCTCTAAACCTAGTCACAATATAGCACATTACCACACACCACACACAACCCGCAACACCACCACCACACAGCCTAGTAAAAAAAAATTTTTTTTTGAGAAATTATTATTATTTTAAAATAAAATGTTTGATGTGTGTGTGGGATGGTGTGAATTGGATGGTGTGCGGTGTGTTAACCTTGTTTCATTTTATCACTTGCATAAGTAGGAAAAGCATTGGGGTAAAATGCATGGATAAATAACGCCAAACTCATACTCATAGCACGTTTAAAGTGCTTGAAATACGTTGTATTATTTTCTTTAAGGTGTTTCATCGTGATCAATCTTCATTTTTAACAAAAATATTTCCTGTTTTAACAAAATGTTTTGTTCCTCTAGTTTTGAGTTAGTTTGTTTTGTGTTGTTATCTTCCATTATGGTTAAATCGGGAACTGCTAAAGCGTAATCCTTTCTTAATGCTTCGATGTTATCCCCGTCATAAGTTGCCAAATTACCCGCATGGCCTAAAATTAAATGAGCAAAATCATCCGAAACATTTCGAGATAATTGCCGTTTTGTATATGCTCTTAGTCTATGAATTGAGAGTTTAGCGGTTCCCGTTGTATATTTTTCAGTTTGTCCTATTCTTTTTCTTAAGTTGTGGAATTGGACCTGTAAGGCCTTACAATTAATCTTAAAAATTTCTTCGCCTGGTTGAATGTTTTCTGACAAGTAATATTTTTTTAAAATATCGGCACATTCAGGGGTTAAAAATGAATACCTTTCTTGTTTTGTCTTTGTGTTTTCTGCAAGAAAATGAACGCTAGGAATGTCATTACTCAAATCAATATCCATTTTTCTTAATCCTAAAATTTCTGATTGTCTAGCTCCCGTTGCTACTGCAATATGATAAACTAGTCTATATTCAAACTTTGAAGAATTGTTTATAATTTGTTGAATTTCCCCCCTCCCTGGTGTGTGTTTTAGTTCTTTGTGTACCTTATTCCAACGAATTTCCCTTTTGAATTTTGTTTCATTAATGGTTACACCGTTAACCCTAAACCATGTCATAATATGGCCCAGGTAATATTTAGAAGATAACGGGCTTAATTTTTCTGTTAACTGTAATTTTATTTTGTTAATGATCCTAAACAATTCCATTTCATTAGTATTGCGTACATATTCAAAAAATTCTAATTCTTTTTTTTCTATACTGTTTAGAAATCTATCAAAATGTTTCAATGAGGCATCTAAAATTTTCCTGGTCCCTGGCTCGTTGTACTCGTTTAGCCACTCTTGGCGGGTCGGATAACCTACTAACATACTATTAGTATATACCTAGTATTACTTAAGGTTTTTACTAGGTTATTACACAATAACACCCTTAATACCTTAAGTTATACCCAATTATATTTAAATAGCGTCTAGTAGTAACCTAGTTAGAAATATAATGCCAACGGATCGAAATTTTACAAATTTAACAATTAATAGAGAAAGGGCTGAAAAATATCGAGAATTATACGAATCATACAAATTAGATCAAACTTTCAATACCTGGATTTTAGACTTGATAGAATCTGCACTAGACAAAATGAAATTTATAAAAAAGAATTTTCCAGATTTAGCTTTTGCGGAATTGGATGGGGCGGGATTTGCAATTATCGATAAATCTAAAGATAAGATATTCCGTATTCATTACGAGGGAAAAGAATTGGTTTGTTCCGAGCATGGCAAGGCTATTTGTGATCATAAATTGTACGCTAGCTTTCATCCTAAATTCCTGGGTTAAAACCCATCAAAGAAATCTGATTTTACATTATCTCGTTTTTTACTTTTGAATTGTTTGCAATTACATTTTATGCAATCAGGTCTTAAAGCCATCATTTGTCCGAAAGTATGATCATTAATACTATGCTTACAATTATCACACGAATAAGCCATTATACTATATCTTAACTAGGTATTATTTAAGATTAGAAGAAATCCAAATAATCATAATCTTTTTCTTTCTTGGCTCGTTTGGTTCGTTTATCCAGGTCCTTAAAGACATAATCAGAACGTGATTTTTTGTAAGTTGGACCCTTGAGAAATGATCCAACTTGTTTAGTGTTAACGTTCCAAGCTGTAAATGCTTTTTTGGCGGGGCGTTTTCTGTTTGTCAATCTGTTTCTTCGTCCTCCTTGCCTAAAGAATGGCAAAGGTGGCAAAAACATCCCCGTGCTTTTTGCAGTTGGCGGGAAGTATGGGGCGATAATTCCCGTTTGTTGATATTTCTTTTTTTCTTTTAATTTTGGTGTTAACTTTGGTGTTAGTTTAGGAATTGGTTTAAAGAATTGTTCGCTTTGTTTTACTTTTTGTTTTTGTTTTAACTTTGGTGTGATTAATGGAATTGGTTTAAAGAATTGCTGTTTTTGTTTTTGTTTTAGTTTTGTTTTTGGCAATAGTTTTAATTTTTGTTTTGGTATAACTTGGGGTTTGAAAAAATCCTGTTTAGGTTTTGGTTTAGGTAATTGTTTTACTTTGGTCTTGGGAATCTGTTTTGTTTTTACTATGAGGAATTGATTAGAACCCGATCCTTTGATTTCTTTACCTAAGAAATTATTATCATCAGGTTTGAATTTTTTACCCGTTGCACTAGAGCCCCCAAAGAAATTATCTGAATCTGTTTTTTTGCTTCCTTTTCCTTTTTTACCTTTTGGGCCTTTTCCTAAAGCTGAACCTAACGGAAGATTAGTTTTACCAAACTTGAAAGATTCCCCTAATGGAACATTAGAACTTGTGAAAGGTTGTGATTTTGTTTTAGGTCCCTTAGGTCCAAAGAAAGCCCCGATTTGATCACCCCAGGTAACATCTTTTGTTTTTCCCTCTAGTTTCATAAAGTCCCCTCCAGGTGTAAAAGCCTTAGTTGCTTTAGTTGCTTTAACAGTAGGCGAAAAAAACGAAGTTGCTATTTTTGGAATTTTTGCAATTCCTCCAATAGGTAGGGCCCAAAATAGTGCTTCTGTTGTTAATTCCCCCGCTACTTGGCCGTATCCTACTCTATCGATTCTTTTTTGCTGTGTGCCAAAAAATTCCCCCATTGGATCCGATGCTCTATTTTCGGATGGTCCCTGGAAAGTGTTTTTAGCTGAATCAATTACGGCCCCAAAGAATTGATCCTGAACGGGTGGCCGTGCTAGCGGTTGCTGTGGTTTTCCCTGGAGGAAATTTCCAGTATTAGTTAAGAGATTCCCATAACTATCAAAGGTATTCCTGGATCCCTGGATGAATTGCCCAAAGAATTGCATCTCGGGGGATGTAGTTTCCCCTACGGTTTTTAATCTTTGAATTTCCCCCGTTTTCATATTTCTACCAAACGAATCGGAAGCCATTGAAAGGTTTAGGGGTTGATTATCCATTAATTTGAAATTTTCAATTTTTTTAGGATTTGTTGGGCCCATAAATTCCAGCGGATCATTTGCTTTGAATTTTTTAGTTTGTATTTTTGTATTTGTGTTAAAAAATTGATTAGGTCCAAAATTTCTTTTTTTGTATGTGTTGGCCAATAATCTAAGGTCCCCCATTTCAGAATTATTTTTTACTGCCTTGCTAGCTTGGGCCCTGGCTTTAAGTTGTTTTTCAGGTTTGAAAATACTATCGGGAATTTCTTCGGGTTTTGAAATATCATAACCCCTTTCAGTAAGAAAAGTTTCAATGTTTACGGTATTAGGTCCCGTGTACCCCCCTGCGGTTCGTTGGTTTAGTAATGCCGTTGCAAGATTAACTTTCCCCTCCCTTAGTGCTTTTGTATATTCCTTTTGTGTCATTTTTTTATAATTTGGCACGGTTTCAACAACATCATTAAAAAAATCTGCATCGTTTTGGGCTTTTGTTTCTGTAAAACTTTTTGCTACATTATTCCATTTTTTTGCATCTTCGGCCAAATATCCCGCCGCTTTTGCACGGGCTTGAGCTGATCTCATTTTACTTTGTTGATCTTCGTAAGATTGAAATACAGATTTAGATTTGCCTACTTTTTTATTATATTCTTTTTCGTTTATACGGCCTGCTAAAAAATCTCGTTTTGCTAAAACTAATTCAACTTGTTTTCGCCCCCTAGCTGATATTTTTCTATAACCTATCCCTTTACCTCTGCTAATATCTACTAATAATTGCCCCGCATCCCTTTGAAGTGCCCCAGGGTTTGCAAATTTGAAACCATCTTCCATTAAATGATTATATTTAATTTTTGAATACGCTGCATTTTTTTCATCTCTTATTTTTTTTTGATAAATATTATACGCTTTATTGCTGTACCCCCTCCCAGGGCTTCCTTTTTGATAAGCTGGGCCTTTTGTTTTTGCTTCTTTATATTTTTTATTTATTGCATCAAATTCCGCTTTTCTTTTTGCTTGTTTTGCTTTTTCTGCTTGTTGTGCAATTTCATAAGCTTGTTTTGCATCAGCTTCGGCTTTCTTAATTGCGTTTAGATTTGCCATATACGCATCATATTCCATTTTTGCTTTTTGTTCTACTGAATAAACCCTGGCTTTTCTTTTTACCAACGTACTATAATTCAACTAGGTAATTGATATATCTTTAATGAATTACCCTGGCCAATTTGTCGGTTTCAATCAAACTTTTCAAAAAATGGTAAAATCTATCGTGTTTTTCTACCGTGTCTAATTTTTGATATTCCTCTAAATCCTTTTGAGAAATCCAACATACCCATCCCTGAATATAAAATCTGTATTCTGCTTTGTTTTCCAAATCTTGAATTAAATCATCTATTTCTTTTTTTATCTCTAACATCTTTTCATGTTTTTTCGGTCTTGTTATGGTCCCGTTACAGCAATCGCATTTATTAGATAATGCCGTGGCATAATGTCCACAGGTCCAACAAAACACACTATCTCTTTTTCTTGCTTTTTCTTTTATATTTCGGCATGGGGAATATTTTAGCATCAAAATTTAATCCTCGTTGTTTTCAAATTTCTCTTTTCCGTAAACGTACTTATCCCAGGCATCGGGTTTTTGATTAGTTCCATTTTTCATTGTCATTAATTGCTCGTTGCGTGAAGTGTTTAGCATCTTTAGGCCCCCGCCATTTTCAGAAGTAATACTAACCATACCGTATTCGTTAGCCTTACTCATGGCTAATGCGTGCGGTACAAATTTCCAATGCATGTGTTGGGCCATGTGTTGAGTTAAATGCACATTCATGTTAACGGTTTGAATACCTGAATTTTTAGGAACTATCATTGAAAGTGATTTAAGGTAATTCCCATCATAATCACTTCCTCTAATTCCCGTTGAAGCTCGCTCGTATAACTGCCTTACATCCGAACTCATGTGATCAAAATACTATGTTTGAACTATATTAAGGCAATTAAGAAAAAGACGAAATCTTATGCCTAACAAGTTGGAACAAAGTAATTCCTATTGCTACACCCATCAACAAAAGTCCTATTCCCCTGGCGGGCTCATAAATTGCAGTTAATGACGTACTGACCAAAATGCCTATCATACCAACTAGCATTAAATTCTCGGTCCTTATCCACAATATACCAAGCAATATCCCCCAAAATGCTACAAGTGTAAGATCCCCTAGAGTTGCCTGAAATGGAGCTAGTACAGCTTGAAAGGGATTATCAAAGAATCCGCACAAATTACTAGAAAACGTTTCAAAACAATGCAAGTTATCGGGCGGTATCGTATATCACTCTCAACTATATTTTCACTAGGTTTTACTTTAAGGATTAGGTAACATTCCGTTAAACATGCCTTCAATCTGTCCCGATGATTGTAAAACTATCATAAAGGCTACGGCCCCGCCTATCAATAGAGCCATTACAAGGCCTGCGGGCATCCATGATTTCACGGGCACGCTAGTCATTGACCTTAACCCCTTTTCATCCCGTCTTAATCTGTCAACGAATGAAGCTAATTGTTCAGGGTTGTATCCTCCAAAGTCATTTAAAAACATCTGCGTGTTTAATTCAATAGGTGTATTCACTTCAACTAATTCACGCTTTTTGAGATATGCAATTAATTGATTGTAATCCATTTTTCCCATAGAAAGATCGTTGTCTAATCTTCCCTTTTCCTCATGGGTAATCAAATCATTTTGAATCAAGTAATTTGTTAAAATAAATCCTAAATCCTGGGTTTCTATATCATCAGGATTTCCAATTTCTGAAATAACGTTTTCAATTTTCTTTTTTCTTTTTAGGGTGTTGTCAATTACAACGTTTACGGCATCTTCAAGTTTTGGAATCTTTTTTAATAATTCTCTAATTGCGGATGCTTGCTCAACGTCTTTATGTTCTACTTTTGCTAGATTATTTTTTTTTGCAAAACGTGAAATCTCATTAACTAGAATTGCATCAATAGGTAGTGCGTTTCTACTATCAAAAACATACATCGGGGTTTTTCCAAAGTGATACGCTTTAGTCGGATCTAGCTCAAAAATTCCCTCAAACTTTCGACCCTCTTTTATTACAAAATATTTTCCTCCTAAAGTTTTAAGTTTGTAAGCTTGCATTTTCCTGGATGGATGAATTAACAAGGCAATAGGATCTTTTGAATTGTGTATTTCCCATTGGGGAAATGAAAAACTAATCAAACTATTTTATTATGCTAGGTTTCTACTATAAGAACCGTTTTCCAAGAAATATGCCTAAGACACCTGCCAATAACAAGAATCCCCAAACTGCTTCATCTATTGTCAACATTCCAATAAATCCAAGTACGCCTATCAATGCTAATACCAATAATATTCCTGTTGGGGCACTTCTACCCGTAAACAAACCCGCAACTAATAACACGAAAATTAATGCCACGGGCGTACCTGTCCATTCCCCAAACACCGCATCTAATTGAGCAATACCCCCGCCTAATCTGTTAGGACCGAATGAAGTAAATGAAAAAAGAGTTGTTCCATCTTCATTACAAGAAACATAAACGGTATCAGTATCGGCTATATTTTGAGAATCATTGATATACCAAACATTAGTAAAATTTGAAACGATACCGCTTTGATCTGCCATTACTTGAGCTGTTGTCTTATAGCTACAAGTTGCACCCCATAAACTTTGAGTGTCTCTATTTACTATCAAATCCATAACCCCACTTGCCCTGGTGTAATTGTATGATATTCCATTAGACCAATTAGGATCATAACTTGCCGTTACGGTTGTACTTCCTGAAATTGTTGGGGTATTCCAATGCGTATTATCCGTACTTGTAATTGTAAAAGTATGAGCATTATTATCATTTAATGTTAATGTGTAGGGGCTAGTTATTCCGCTAGCTATAACGTTAACCCCCTCCTTTAATGTAAACGTGCTAAATGTTGGTGTAGGTGTCCCCGTAATTCCAGAAGCTGAAAAAGTAAGTTGAGTTGTGGCCCCTTGTGTGTTTGGTGTTACTGTAATAGATCCGCTAACTGGAACATAAGTTGTTAAGGTTACAGAATTAGAAACTAAAGAATCCCCAACGGAATTATTTGAAAATACTGTTATGGTATAAGATGTGTTTGCAGTTAATCCCGTTAGTGAATAGCTTGTGTTTGTTGTTGTGTCAATTTGTGAACCATCCCTGAAAATTTTATACAAATCAATATTTGATCCTCCGTCATTTGGGGCGGTCCAGGAAATATTAATTTGAGTATCTGAAATTATATTTCCTGATAAATCCGTTATAGCATCAGGAATATTAGCGGTTGTAACGGTATTACTTACGGGACTATTTCCGCTCGTCCCGTGTGTACTTGTGGATTTAACAAAATATTCAAAATTGGTATTAGCCAAACTTACGGTATCACTATAAGTTAAGACATTACCCAAAGTAGAAACTAATACAGTTGTGGCCCCGTTGGTCCTCCAAACTTCATAACCCGTTAAGGTCCCCGTTCCGCTTCCTTGTGTACTAGCGGACCATGAAACAGAAATATCAAAAGGGGAATTATCAGGATCAGAAATTACGGCACTAACTGATCCTGGAGGATTCCAACTAATACCCGCTGTTGCTGTGCTACTAGCACTTAAAGGACCTTCGCCTACTGCACTAATTGCGGAAATTTCATAAACGTAAGAATTTCCCGCTACGGTATTATTATCCGTGTAAGAATTAGCGGGGGTTATGGTGTCCAATAATGTGCCATCCCTGTAAATTTTATAATTTGTAATTGTATCATCTGAATTAGGTGTTACCCATGACATTGTAATGGGAACGCCTGTAACAGCTTGGAATCCCGTTGGAGCATCTGGGACATTCCAGGAAGTAATAAAAGAATTATTTGAAGCGGGGGAATCGCCTACACTATTGACCGCTATAACGGAATAGGTAAGACCTGAACCGATTTCAGATCCGCTAATTGTATCGGTATAAGTCAAAACATTTCCTATTGTATCAATTAAACTTCCATCAAGATAGATTTTATAATTTGTAATTGCGGAATTACCATCACTACTTGGGGATAACCAATTTAGAATAATTTCGTTTGCCGTACTTTGTGAAGTCGTTAGAGTTTGTGGAGCTGTTGGTACTGTTGGGGGTACATAGTTAGGATCATTAAATGATTTTGTAGTAAAATCTATGTTAGAAGAATAAGCATAAGTCCAACGACCTTCCCACATTTGAACCGAATCTAAAGTTTGACTTGTGATGGATTTAGTATAACCTTTGTAATTCATTGTATATGTATTTCCAGATTTAGAAATTGATACATCTGCCGTACCAGCTGCCCCAGTAGTATAGGAAAGCCCTTGAGGTGTTGAGCTACAACCCGCTTTTACACCACTTGTTCCAGCATTAGTTGACCATGACCTACAATAAAGTTCATCACCGTTTGTAAATATCATTTTAACTCCTACTTGATAATAGTCATGACTATTTCTAATAGAACCTATCCAAGTAAAATCATTCCCTGCTAACTGATTATTAAAATCACTTGCTGACATTGTGTTATACCCAAATACCCAAGCTGAATGAGAACCATAACTTAAATCAAATTTTGTTGCAGTTGAAATATCACTACCTGAGCCTGATTTTACCCAATTAGCAGAATCAAAAGACAATACGGAATTTTGAGTAGATGAGCTAGTACCCCAAATCAAAGGATCTAAAACATACTTTTCGCCTATTGGCGTTAACGTATCTGTTTTACCATAGTTGAGATTGATTTTATTTGAATCAATCAAATCAACTGACCATAAATTTTCAAAGCCTACTTCTGATTGATACCATGCACTATCATCATTGAACCCGATTAAAACATCTGTATAATTATCTAAAATACTTCTGTCAAAAGATTGACCCACAAAGTTAGCCAAATCAATTTGATCCCCGTTGAATGTAATGTTTTGATCAGCTAGTGTAATTTGCTCATAAGTCATAAATTTACTATTAGGATAAAACTTGTTTTCAAACTCTACGCTTACTTTGGTTTTTTCAGGGTTAGTAATGTCATAATACTTTGTCAATATCCCCTCAAAGTTTTCCTGTACTGTTTTAACCCCTTTTCCATACTCTAAAGACTCGGCATTATCATATCCAAAAACATTACAGGATGAATTATTAATTTCCATATCTGTCCAATTATCTAAATCATAATCTGAAACTCTAACAATATAATCATCATTTTCAAAAACAATATTATTTGAATAATCTTTTATCTGAACTGAACAGTTGGAATTAATAAAAATCATATTACTTCCCGTATTAAATTGAAATGGATTATCATCTAAGGTGTATTGAAATTCTTGATCAAAAGGTTCTACTGTTGTTGAGTTGGTTAAGTTAATTTGTTCAATGAAAGATTCATCTACATTTGTTTCAACTTGTGCAAAAGCATTAGGAATTGTAACGGCTAGTAAAATAGGAATGATAAACAAAACATGATTCATTAGAAATCATCCTGGCTTTTCCGTGTCGATGCCATGTAGGCCCATAATACGATCCCTCCTATTGCTATCAATGGGACCAATAAGAAAATAGAATACAAGTTATCACGATTAGCTAAAACCTTATCGGGCATATTATCCCAGGTCGGAACGTTGTAAGCCAATTCATAGATGATAGGGAAGAATAACATAACTACAATTCCTACTGCAAAAAGGGAAATCAAAGTTCTAATGATTATGTTAACGGCCATTATGCTACTATGTTATCCTAGTAAAGAGATACTTAAAAGATTAACATAAAAAAGAAAAGTTTTACGACGTTTCTAGGTCGAACCCGTTTAAGATAACTTAGTTATCTTAAAGTCCTCTTGATAGAGAGCCTCTAATTAACGGAATCAAACCAAGGATGATAAATACTGGAATGATACTGAATACAATATCAGCATTACTCTTAGTATCTAAACAACTTTTAGCTGGTCCTGTTGAATTAGCTGGGGTTGTTGCATCGTAACCCGTTAAGGTAGTACAATCCAAAGCTCCTGAAAATGCGTTATAGATGATCAAACCGATGATAACACCGACGACCATAACGACAATTCCGAGTATTTGCCCAAAGTCCATGATACTAGGTTTTTGCTATATTATAAAAGGGATTTACTAACGGCCTAGCACATAGTAAATGATAGTTCTAACAAGTAACAAACCAATTACACTTTGTAATACCAAAACAAAGACAGCTGGCAATCCGATAATATTCAAGCTTTGCCAAATAAATCCACCCGTTAGGAAATTAATTATTCCCTGTCCTAATGCAATAGGGTAATACACGGCATCAACTAGCGGATCAAGTATGGCCCCTGAATTGCCTGTTTGATTTCCTGTAACGGTTCCAATTAATTCCCCGCTTGTTGAATTAGTATTAATATCATAATAGTAAATATCAGGCATATTAACGGCCGTCACATTCGTATAAGCCCATTGACCGCCCGCCACATTATTACAATCAGCTTCCGTTTCGATATTGCTTAGGATGCCGTTGTTTTGCCAACAATGTTTTTCAGCATCAAAGGGCGTTATTAATGGGGTATCGCTTACAGCATCAACGACCATTATCCCCCCGTTTACACATAAGATGAAAAGGTAAATTTCTAAAAATAGTTCTTGCATGGCCATTATAGTAATGCCTCCTTAACGATGAAAACTACATTTAGCATACCAAAGCCCATAAAGACCCATCCTAACCATGCGGAATTATCTGCGGGTATCAAAACATCTTTTATTGTATTTGTGCTTACTAGGTTTGTAATGGCCCCCGTGGTTGGGTTAACCTCTTGATATTGTGTTTCTTCCGTACTAGTTGCAGATACCTCCACACCTGAACCGATGAACACAGCTAGGCCCATAAACATCGATAATGATACCATCCTAAGAATAGAAGTGAATAGGGAAGCTGAACGAACAAACCCCCATATCATAAAACCAAAACTGAAAATAATAGTAATTAAGAAAACGCCCGTTTCCATTAATCTTCATCCTCGTTATCCAATGCTATATTATTACTAGGCTTTTGTTTAAGGTTTCCACTAATAACGGCATCAATAAACTCTACTTGTTCTTTAGGTGGGGAATTTCTCATATTGGCAATATTCTTTTCTCTGTTCCATGTTCTTTTGGGATAACTTGAACGGTTCTCTAATTCTTTTGCTAGGTCCTCCCATGATACCGAATACTTTCCCATGAGGGCGTAAAAGTCCTGGTGTGCACAATAATATTTTTTTGATACGGCTCGCTTGAATCCCCTACTCATGCACTCTAGTTTCATTATTGTACTCATTGAAGCTCCGTATTTTTCTAGGGCTACATCTACTAGATGCTTAGCAGATACCAAAGTTTTTCCGCTATCTGCGGTCCTTTCACATAATGCACATTTATCTAAATGATATAGCATGAATTTCAATCTACCCGCATAAGTAACCAGGGCCATCCTAAAGGGATGATTTGTTATGAATGTCCTTGTAGTCTTTGGGGCTATCTGCAAATCAAATTTATTTTTAAAAAACATTTGATAGGATAATTTTGAAAATTTATCTACGTAATGAAAATCCCTGGGATTAACTTGATCCTTGATAACCTTGATCATTTCCTGATTAGTGATTTCTGTAAATATGGAAAACACGTTTTGCATCCTCCAAGTTTTTTCCCATGCGTAAAAGTGATGAACGTTAACTATTGAAATTACCTTCCTGGCGTTTTGTTTTCCACGCATGTGTCTGATTTCTAAAAATGCCTGGATAATCTTCTTTTTTCTATCCATTGGTAAACCCTCCAGGGCCTTACTTACATCATCAAAAATGATAATATGATCCTCGCTTGATAGTTCCTCTATGATTTTATCTGCATTTGTGATTTGTTCTTTTCCTATCCATACTACCTTATACGGATGTTTTTTCATTAGATTATGTGCCAAAAAAGTCGCAAGGGTTGTTTTCCCTGACCCCATCCCCCCTACTAGCTGAATTCCGATAAAGTCCCTGGATTGGCATCCATAGTGAATATCGTCTAAAACGTTTCGGGGTTGATGGAATTTGTTAATTTGGTGTACCTTTCCATCTGGGGTTTTGTAATTGGTAGGGCCGTGATAATCCCCGCCCCCTTTTCCGTTTTGTACTTCGTCAAGTGTTGGCATGATTATAATCTATTTTGATATTGATCCTGGTTGTCGGTTCTGTAATCACTCATACTTTTTTGAAGTAGGCCCATAGTCTTTATCGAATATTCATAAGCTTCCCTTTGTATCTCATCGCCGTACATGTTTCCTTTGTGTATGTTGAACCTTTGTAAATCGGTAATGCGGGCGGGAAGCGGATAAGCAAAGTTCATCAAGAAAGCCACATCAGCGGATTGAATATAGTTACGCTTGTTAAAGGCAAAGAAAAAATTATCAGTAAATTTAAAAATTAATCCGTCAAGGTTAGCCCAATAGTCGCCCATACATTAACACCTAGTAACAATACTAGATTATCACTATTATAATACATACATACACATAATACAAATTTCTTTTAAGGGTATCATCAAATCTGGGCACTAAGATTCAATAGTTATTCATTAATTCCTTAACTTACATTGTTCTTGGGGGCTCGATTTTCGTGCCTAGATACACAAAGTTATTAGTTAATAACTTAATGTTTTACCATGCCTGAAAAAAACGGGGCAAGTTTTTGAGGGGGTTTTAAGG
>Ga0209425_10004854_pt1 | contig 13480 bp, 8 predicted proteins | sample COG_05_FD_184749 | JGI IMG/M metagenome (GOLD analysis project Ga0209425, IMG submission 184749) | Pelagic Microbial community sample from North Sea - COGITO 998_met_05 (SPAdes) (version 2) | ecosystem: Environmental > Aquatic > Marine > Neritic zone/Coastal water | place: Helgoland, sampling... | reverse complement strand
CGCAGCAAGCCGCACTAGAAGCGCTGGAAGGCGCAGCGGACTAACCGCATCACTGTCCGTCTGTCTTCCACCCGGCCAGCGCCCCTTGTCATGAAGGTGCGATACTCGCGATTATCGGAAAAACCACCCCTTACTTCGCGACAGCCACCTGCACGGGACGTTTGCCATCCTTGCCATAGAGATTGACTTGCAGGCTGGATATCGCATGAACCAGGATGATGGGCTCAATCTTCTGCTTCCCTGTCCAATGAATATTAGGGAAACGCTCAAGAATCCGCTCATACGCCATTTTGAGCTGCATCTGCGCCACTCGATTGCCTAGGCAGCGATGAGCACCATGGCCAAAGGCGAGATGCTTATCGACATTCGGTCGGGTCAGGTCAAACACATCAGGATCAGGGAAAACCGTGGGATCTCTATTGGCTGCGCCGTACCACATAATCACCTTCTCATCTTGGGCAATGCGCTGCCCGGCCACTTCGGTGTCTTCTACAGCCGTGCGCCTCATGTGCATTACCGGCGATACCATCCGCAATGCTTCATGACTCATGCGTTCAATGAGTGATGGGTCATCAATGACCATTTGACGCTGATCCGGGAACTCAGTCAGCAATCGAATAGTGCCCGAGAGGGAATTACGGGTCGTATCATTCCCAGCGAAGATAATCAGCAACCAAGACCCATCTAGGTAACTCTGCGACATCGGCTTATCGCCCAGTGTGGCATTGGCGATCGTCGTCAACAGATCCTCTCGGGGGTTCTGAATACGATCTGCCATGACGCGCTCGCCGAAACTGAACATATCGTGGAGCATCTTTTCGAAGCGGAAGGGGAACGTGGGTTCAGATAACAACATTCTGACCGGGTGGGTAATAAACTGTGGCGCCAACTCAAGATAGTGCATCCACTTAATGATATCGGCGCGATCATCTTCATCGACGCCCAGCATTTCGCATAACGTAAACATGGGGAGCTCAATAGAAAACAGCTTGGCAAAATCGACTACCGGACCCTGGCGTTCCATATTGTCGAGCAGCGCATCAATCTTTTCGCCCACCCGTCGCTTGAGCGTTTCAATATAGGTCGGAAAGAAAAACGCCGCCTGTTGCGTTCGTAAATCTCGGTGAAGATCTGCATCGAGGTTAATGAGTGAATTATAAGCGGCATACATTAAGCGCTCCGCTTTGCCTTTAGGATTAGACAGCACGCTCATATTCATGCTGCCGCGCTGCGACGAAAAAATCTGTGGGTTCAGCTCAACCTGTTTGACATCGTCATAGCGGGTGACCGACCAAAAACCCGAGGCGGGTTTTTTGACTTGCGACCACATCACTGGCGCGTCGTCTCGCATACGTCGATAAAAATCAAAGGGCTGTCCGGCTGTCCACGCGGTGGTGGCACCGAGCTTGAACCCGTCCAAGCGCGGATAAATTTCTTGATAAACCGGGTCACGTGCCCCGCTATCAAGCAGGATGTCATCGCTAACCGCTGGATGATGTTTAACTGGCGCTGCGTTATTCATAGATTTTCCAAGGGATCGTCTGCGTCACGGCAAAACCGCGTCAGCCAAACAAAAAAGTAGCAAAACGGTATGGCATTAAGCGCTACATCACGCTGCAAGCGCTCCATGGTAGGGGTATTGGGCAAAAAGTACAGCGCCGATCAGACTGACTCAGCTCAAGAATCCTATCGTCGAGCAAGAAGCTGCACTGGGTTTGCTGAACCGCCACAAAACACAGCGAATGAGCCTATCACCCATGAGCTGGCAGCAAACCTCAGCAGCGCGGCATGACGATAAGTTATCCCAGTAGTCATCAGATCAGGGCTATCGTCCGTATACTCGCTATTATTTTATTTTGTGAGGTCCCATGAGGATTCTGGTCTGCACTCTGTTTTGGCTGCTATTGCCGCTGGCATCGCAAGCGGAGTATTCCCATACCTATCTTGATAGCTATCCGTTAGAGATCGCATCAGTGGGGCAACTTGAAATCGCTTATCGGATTGTCGAGGAACACCCTGACAGGCCAAAAGCAGTCGTTATTATGGGTCTTGGAGGCTCCAATATCGCTTGGGGCGATGCATTGATCTCGGGTTTGGCTGCCCAAGGATACGAGGTTCTTCTACTGGACAACCGTGATACCGGCGCGTCGACCCGCTTCGATGACTGGGGGCAGCCGACGCTTTGGTGGGAATTACTAAAATACAAACTGGGTTTCTCAGTGAACGCGCCCTACACCCTGAATGACATGGCAACCGATATTACCGGACTGATGACGGCAGTCGGCTACGATCAAGCCCACATTATCGGCGCCTCAATGGGCGGAATGATCGCGCAGATTGTTGCGGCTCGACACCCTGAAAAAACCCAGAGTCTCATATCGATCATGTCGACCACTGGCGCACCGCATTTGCCACCTCCAACTGAAGAGGCAGAGCAAAGGTTACGCAATCTCGCCATCGGCGAGGCAGCCGCAGATCGAGAGCAAGCTATTCGTGACAGGGGATTTTTTCCTGAATCGATGCAACGTCATCTCATGGCGATATTTAAAGTAGGTGATCGCTCAGCCGAAGTCGCAACGATTTCAGCCCCTACGCTGGTCATTCATGGCGCAGATGACGGTTTGGTGCCACCCGAACATGGTGAACATACTGCCTCATTGATCAAAGGATCCGCATTCAGCATTGTATCGGGGATGGCTCACGACATGCCCGAAGAGGTCATTCCGTTACTCGTGCAACAAATGACAACCCATATGAATCGGGTGGAAGCAGGCACACTCGCAACGCATTAACGCCGCGAGGCGCACCCAACTCAGCTGATCACGACGCCAGAGGCCCGGTCAGCTGCTACTGTGCTCAAATGCCTTGCTAAAACGCAAGGCGAACACGGACGCCGATATTGCGGCCGGGTAACGGCACCTGATCCTTCACGAAGGACGTGTGATTACGAGACACCTCATCGGTCAGGTTCCGCGCAAAGGCCGTTAGTGTGAGTCGTGTTGAATCGTTGAAGCTATAGGACCATGAGGCATCTGCATTCACTAAGGTGAAGCCCTCCGTCATCGTCTCTCCCATCGCCACATTGGTTTGTCGCTCAACATCTTTGACCAATAGCTTGGCAGAGAAGTCATCTAGGGTATAACGGGCCGTAAGCAGATTACGCGCAGGCACAATCCTCGGTACCGCACGTCCATCCGTGAACTCAGCATCGACTTCGTCGCGCCCCAGTGTCACTTCGAACTCTCCCCGGGGTAAGGCGAACCGCGCACCAACCTCGATCTCATAACCCGTGAAATCCGCATCCTGCTGAGTGTACTCAGACAGAATCAAACCTCCGTGGTCACCGTGCTCTCCGTGCTCGTCCTCGTGGTCCTCGCCCATATGCGCTTCGTGTTCTTCTTCTAACTCATCGCGCAGGTAGATGTAGTTATCGACTCGGTTGTAGTACACCGCTGCCGAACCAAACCAATTGTGTGAATCAAAAGTGAAGGCAAGATCAATATTGTCAGAGCGTTCAGTATCGAGATTGACGTCACCGACCTCATAACGACTGCTAGCAAGGTGCTCACCGTTCATAAACAGCTCAACCGCCGAAGGCGTCTTGCTCACACTGGCTAAGCCGAGGGACAAGGAGGCATGCTGATTGAGGTCTCGTCTTAACGTAGCCGCCGCGCTGAATACCTCGTCGCTAAATGAGTACGGGTCATATTCCATCGCCTCATCATGATCCCCCTCATGGTCATCGTCATGATCACCTTCGTGGTCCTCATCGTGATCACCCTCATGGTCTTCATCGTGATCGTCATCATGGTCTTCTTCGTGATGCATCTCGGCAATGAATCCATCGCGCTCTATTTGATCAAAACGCAGCCCGATATCCAGCGTCGCAAAACCGAGATCATCTGAACTGAAAAACCCGAGCGTTGTCTCGGTCGAGTCGACGGGCGCCATGAAAGCCTCCTCACCAATAATCGAGATTTCCTCTACGGCGTGATTCAATACGACGCGGCGTATGCGCTCACCGGAACTCAAATCGAGCGAAATTGACAGCTCGGTTGCTTCATTACTGAACACGGTGGGACCCTCTTCGTGCCCATGCCCCTCTTCGTGCTCTTCCTCACCGTGCTCGCCCTCGGCGTGCTGTTCCTTCAGCTCGTAATCAGACTGTTTGACGGAAAAGTCGATCGCGTTGAGGAAGGATAACGACGTCTTGAACGAGCCACTGAGGGAAATAATTTCCGATTCTGTCTTGGAGAAGATGCGCTCGCCCTCGTGCTCATCGCCATGCTCGTCGTCATGATCATCATCGTGATCGTCATCATGGTCACCGTCGTGATCCTCATGGTCCTCGTCATGATGGTCGTCGTGGTCCTCATCATGATCGTCGTGCCCCTCCTCGTCGTGCGCTGCTTCGGAGTGGAAAGGAATGCCATAAGTACTGCTTAAATCACTGTAAGACAGTCCTACATAACCCCAGTCGCCCGTTGTTGATGCACCAAAGCGATGCGATGTAGTCGACACGTCGGAATTAGCGAGCGTACCCATGTCGCCGTGCTCATCCCCATGATCACCCTCGTGATCCTCGTCATGGTCCTCTTCATGATCTTCATCATGGTGCTCGTCGTGATCCTCGTCATGGTGCGCATCAATGACCGCACCCTTAGGAATTTCATAGCCTTCCATATCAACATCTTGGTAGCTATAGGTGAGATTCAAACCACCTAGATTTCCGCGAAGCGACACGTCAGCTGCTTCGCCATCGTTGACCGATTGGGCTTCGGCCCCCACCGAGCCACTGAATCCGTCGAGATCAGATTTCGGTATGGTGTTATCAACCACATTCACAATACCGCCGATAGAGCCATTGGAGTAAAGCAACGCCGAGGGCCCGCGAACGACTTCCACTTGCTGGACATCGTTCAGACTGACATCGACTGCGTGGTCTGGCCCCAGCGCAGAGACATCGCGAACGACCGTACCGTTATTCAAAACCCTGACACGATTGCCACTCAAACCACGAATGATGGGTTGCCCCACAGCCGCACCAAAATCAGCCGACGAGACGCCCAGAAGCGAGTCAAGGTGGGAGCCCAGTGTCTGAACGCCGTTTTGCTCCAGGGTTTCCGCATCCAACACATAAATGGGCCGTGTCGCCATCGACTCGTTGACCCCGACAAATGAGGCAGTGACGATAATTTCTTCTAATAACGTTTCTTCGCTCCCCGCGACCGTCATGGGTATGACGACAACCGCGAGTAGCGCATAGGCGGGAATGCGCTGCATGCTGAACTCCTAAGATAAGCTGTATGGGACGAACTAAGGGTGCTGTTCAGCTAATCGGCGGGGCGCGTGCTTGGCAAGCGTATGAAGCGGCTGCAAATGGCGTAAAGCAGGAAGTGGTATTGAGCAGGGAAGCGAGTGGAGATGGCTCCGTGGGAACCGATGCATCCACTAGAGTGGACTGCTCATCGATACAGTGAAGGCACTCGACATGACCTTGAGTGACGTCTTCAGAAAAGTCGTGCTCAGCCGCGTGCACCACGTTGGTGGCGACAAAAAATATCGCGACGCAAAGTGCCAAGCGGCTAAATTTTTTGAGCACGTTGAACGTCATTGGTTGGCGTCTGGCAGGAGATGGTCTCACTTTAGTCGGGTCTTAGTCGCCAATACAAGCCCGATGGGAAAGTTGACATAATCACTACTAATCTGGGCAGATCGGTCTTGGGGGGGTAATGCAAGCCTTAGTGGCGTATTCAGGCCTTGGTCATGAGCCGGCTGAAGACACTATCGAATACCTCGAGCTCTTCGAGGCGCCCCATGCTGACGCGAGAGTAATGAGGATAACCGTCATACGCGCCCCGAATCATCACGTTATTGGCCGCCATCTCGTTTTTAAATTCACTCGCGTCACGACCAATATCGGCATAAACAAAATTAGTTTGCGACGGTAAGGGCTCAATACCATGCCGCCGGAAGGTCGCATTCACCATCGCTCGGCCTTGCAGGATCTTTTGCCGAGAAAAAGTAATAAACGCTTCGTCGAGGTAGCTGTGGTAAGCGGCATAAAGACCGACCCCATTAGGCCAGGCCATCACATGATCTTTGACCACTTTGACCAGATCGGGGTGTCCCATACCGTACCCCACGCGCAGCCCTGCCATGCCAAAAATTTTTGAAAACGTTCGCGTAATAAGGACATTGGCGCCCTCCCGTACCAAATCGACCATCGACGTATAGTCTGGCTTATCGGTGAGCTCGTTATAGGCTTCATCAATCAGAATCGGTACACGTGGACTGACTTCACGACAAAAGGCGCGTAACTCATCACCGTCGAGGGCCATTCCAGTGGGGTTGTTAGGATTACAGAGATAGACGAGGCTCACCGTGTCATCCACCGCACGCGCCATGGCCTCGAGGTCGATACTCATTTCTTCGCGAAGCGGTATGCGAGTGACCTCTACCCCCAAGCGCTCAGCATAAGCCAGGTGATCTGAGTAAGTGAGACTAGGTGAGATCACCTTGCCTTGCTTGCCGAACGCCATCATAGCCGCCTGCAACCCCTCGTTAGATCCTGAAGCTAAAAACACCTGATCGGCATCAAGCCGATGGCGCTCCATAAAGAGTGCCGGTAACTCCTGTTCTATCGCGCCCGGGTAGTAAGCTGTTTTCGGCAGAATGTTAGCGACGGCCTCCAACGCCTTGGCACTGGGGCCATAAGGATTCTCATTGAAAATCAGACGGATTTGACCCTCAGGAATCTTAATTTGGCCAAGCGTAAAGGGTGATACGGCCAGTCCAGCCGTGCCCAGTAATAATCCCTGTAACGCCGATCGGCGAGTCATGCCAACCCCAGAGCACGGCTTGTCGCTCTGTAGAGTGTCAACTGATCTCGGTAACGGTCCACTGCGGATCTTGTTCAACATTCGGACACCCCTCGCTCGCCGCTCGACACATTTTCCTCTCTGGGACGCCATTTTTCCCGGCGCTCAGAACACACAATGATCATAGCGCTTTTGATCCAATAAGCGAGCGCGCTGGTTATTCAGGTTCTTATTTCAGATAGTGTGCGGGTGCCAGCGAATGGCGCCTGGCTGATCATCGGACCCGTTTTATTATCATGTTGAGCGGCTAACGCCTTATAGCTCGCCCCCCACCCTGTCCACATCGACGCAATGTTCTCGCCTCCCTCTCCACTCATCGGCTGGTTCACCGGCTCAAAACGAGAAGCTATCAGCAATTAGCACGCCACCGCCTCGGTGGTTTCGGTTTATCATATGGCCTCTCGATGACCGACCGACTGAGGAGTCACCATGGGTGGCCGCAACCCTGTTGCAGATCTAATTGCTGATAAAGGCTGGTGCGTTGCCGACGGCGCAACCGGATCAAACTTTTTTGGTCGAGGTTTAGAGGCCGGCTATCCACCCGAACTATGGTGTTTAGAAAAACCGGAAGAAGTCTCTGCCTTACACGATGCGTTTCTTGATGCCGGCGCCGACCTGATTTTGACCAACAGCTTTGGTGGCAATGCACTGCGGCTCAAGCTGCATGCCTCGGAGCACCGCGTCGCGGAGCTCAATATTGCTGCCGCTCAACTTGCGAGCGAGGCAACTCAGCGCCACTTTGCCACCACCGGTCGAAAAACCTTGGTAGCGGGATCAATAGGGCCCACTGGGGAATTATTTGTGCCCATGGGTATGCTAGATCATAGGCAAGCCTTCGAGGTTTTTTGTGAGCAAGCCACTGCCCTAGCCGACGGGGGTGCAGACGTACTCTGGATAGAAACGATGTCGTCGACAGAGGAGGTCGCCGCAGCAACCGAGGCGGCGAAGACCACCGGGCTACCGGTTTGCGCCACACTGTCTTTTGATACGGCGCGATGCTCCATGATGGGCGTGACACCAATGGACTTTGCGCAATTTGCAGTGGCTATTGAACTAGATATGCTGGGATCAAATTGTGGCATTGGCCCTGCTGAACTCCTGGATTCCACTCAGGGAATCGTCGCGTCGGGTATTGCGCTGCCGGTGGTTGCGAAGGGCAACTGCGGTATTCCTCAGTATATGGACGGTGCCATTCATTTTCATGGCAGTCCTGATCTGATGGCGCAATATGCCCTGTTTGCGCGGGATGTTGGCGCAACCATTATTGGGGGTTGCTGCGGTACGACGCCAGAACATGTCGCTGCCATGGTCACCGCCTTAACCACCACTGCCCCTCGTCCATTCGACGCACACGCGATGAATGACGCGCTGGGTATCCCTTGGGCTAATCTGCCCACGCAAGATGAGCAATCAGCTAACTCAGAGACTACCGGCAGGCGGCGACGCAGCCAGCGGCGCGAGCACTGACACACCCTGCGCCACACGCGTTCATCGCGCACTGATCGATATCAGACATAAAAAAACGGCCACATAATGTGGCCGTTTCTGGTGCTCACCTTGCCTCGCAGGCTTAGAACTCTTGCGACCAACGAATACCGATTGTCCTAGGCCGCGCTCTTACACCATAGTTCTGCGTACCACAGGTGCCGGTCGCGCATTGCGAAGTGTAGTAGAGAGCAGCATCCTCATCAGTGAGGTTGCTCACGTATAACTCAACCGCGTACTGATCGTTACGAATACCCGCAGCGACATCCATAAAGGTATTGGCGGGAATCTCACCCTTCACCAAGTTGTCTGCGACTCGGAGATCCGAGTTACGTTTACCTTCATGAGAGATAGCGCCCTGCAGATGCGCGTCAAAACCAGCGAGGTTGAAGCTATACCGCGCTACCAAATTACCTTTGAACTCAGCGGCGATAGGGAGCTGAGTGCCAGCTGGCGCCCAGGCACCCCCATCTGATTCACACCCTGCGCAGTAGGCGTCCTTTAACTCACTATCGAGGAACATCACCGATGCTGAGATATTCAGAGAATCCACCGGCAACCATTGAATCTGGCTTTCGATGCCATTCACATCGGCAGTCGGGCCATTATCAACCTGCGTAATGGCATTGGCGCCGACGAAAGACACCTGGAAGTCCTCCCATTCTTGCATGAATGCCGCGCCGTTGAATTGGAATCGGCCATCTGCCCAAGTCGTCTTCCAGCCCAGCTCATAGTTAGTCAGAAAGTCTGACACATACTCGCCCGCACTCGGCTTCCGGTTAATCCCACCAGGACGATAGCCCTCTGACCAGGTACCATAAATCATATGGTCGTCGGTCACCTTCCACGTCAGGTTGGCGCGATAAACAGAATCGCTCTCTGAAATCCCCTTATCAACATTCTTGCAAGGCTTGCCTCTCCAGTCATCCTGAGTAGGACACTGTGCCTCTCCAGTGCCGGACCACACACCATTAAAACCGAGGCCAAATCCATAAAAGCCCTCAACCGACACCTCTGGCTTGAAGTAGCGGGCGCCCACGGTCGCTTCTAGACGTTCTGTAATGTCAAAGCTCACACTACCAAAATAAGCCTCGTCTTCGTCTTCCCGGAAGAGACTATTCACGTAGACAATATCTTTGAACTCTGGGCTCGCACCTTGGTTCGGCCACATCGACTCAGCAAGCCCCTCGACCAGCCAACGCTGCTGGAAATCATGCTCCTGCTTTTGGTAGAAGAAACCCACCTGAAATCGTACTCGACGATCTTGCGGTGAGCTGATGCGCAATTCGTGGCTGGTTTTCTCGTAGCCATCATCGTTCACAAAACGAGCGCCCGGCATAATGCGGGTGCCTGCGTCGGCAAAGAACTGATTAGGCGCCGACCGATCACCATTATTTAAAAAGTGTAAATCTGCGTAGTAGCCCGTCGTATACACGGTGTCGTACCAATATGAATAATCGGAATAATCAAAAGACCCATCCACTTCACGATCCAAATAAGCACCCGCATAGACCACGTCGAAGTTACTGATCTTGCCTTCAACCGTCAGGCCTACCTGATACCATTCGTCATCCGTGAACTCATCTTTAAAGTGTGTGACGGCGCTGTCACCATCGACAAAATCACTCAGATCCTCGCCCCAAGAGCCTTTACCCTCTTGCTTCTGGTACTGCACCGTCGGGGTGATTGACCAGTCATCGTTGAGGTTAATCAACATAGACAAACGGGCACCTTGGGTTTCGACCGTGTTGTAGTCGTCCTTCGCTACCGCCGCATTGTCTAGAGTAATGTCGTCAGCCGTGGTCGAGGCCAGACCAGGAAAGGTTCGGGTACCGCGCTTATTATCGATCCAACCCGCATCTTCGCGCATCCACGCTACCAGGCGAATGGCTGCGTTCTCGCCGACAGGCGCGTTGATAAAACCTTCAGCGGTATAGCCGGTGTCATTACCGTCGACACTGTTGCCCTCTAAACCATAGCCTGCGGAGAACCCGCTGGGGTCAGGCTTGTTGGTGATAATACGGATCGTGCCCGACTGCGAGCTCGCACCATATAAAGTGCCCTGTGGGCCAGACAGCGCCTCGATTCGAGCGATGTCGTACATGTGAATGTCAAGTGCGCCCTGAATTGTGGTGATGGGCTGCTCGTCGAGGTACATGCCTACACTCGGCTGCGAAGTCGTTGCCTGTCCGTCTCGCCCCGTCGTAACGCCGCGCATGTAGACATTAAAAAATCCGACACCACCTGCCGCCGGTGGTTGGACAGAGATACTCGGGAGCATCCGTGCGTAATCGTTAAAGTCTTGAATACCCAGCTCGGCAATTTTCTGGGTGCTCAGCGTCTCGATACTAATCGGCACGTCTTGTAGGTTTTGAGCCCGCTTCTGAGCGGTCACGACCACTTCTTCAAGGGCCTGAGCGTACAAGCCGGGGCTTGCAGCGATTAAGGCGGCCACCAGCGGTGTGCGCATAAATCGCGCTGGGCCATTTCGTGAGGATCGGGGGAAATTCGACATAATAACTGGGCTCCAGTAGTTACATTCACTTCTTAAAAAGCGCGGTCTCGAGAAAAAGACCCGCCATGAACCAAGGTCAAGTTACTATTTTTGACCGCTTTTTGCTACCCGCAAAGTACCCGCAAAGTACCCGCAAAGTGCCCCAAAAGTGCCCCAAAGTGCCCGAAACATGCCCGAAACATGCCCGCAAGGTAGCCTGGACTATGGCGGACGCTACTGAAATTGGGGCGCCGAGGGGTACGCAGTCAGCACATCGCCTAACGCTGCTTTCAACGGTGCTAGATGAGGCTCATAAAACCGCCATTGCTCAACCCCGTCTTGGTAAATCGGCTGTCGCACTTGCTCCGAGCTGGCTGTCCGCACGGGGCGCTTGTTTTCAAAGAAACGCAGGCAGCTCTCCTCAAAAGGCAGCCCGCAGTACTCCAGCGCTGAGCGCACTTCTGTCTCAACATCATCGACCAGGCGCTCGTAGATCACGCGATGCACTCGGCCAGGCAATACCGCATCATAGTGATCCATTAATTCAACATAATCGCGATAAAAATGCCCGACATCGGCCAAGGAATAACTAAAACTCTGGCCTCTTGCGAAGTATTGCTTAAAATTTGAAAAGCAGCAGCCCAACGGGTGCCGACGCGCATCAATGATCTTTGCATTGGGCAAGCACGCCTGTATTAAGCCGATATGTAAGAAGTTATTGGGCATCTTATCGATAAAATAGGGGCTATCCGTCTTGCGATGAATGCGAGTGCGCTCAAGATAGGTTTGCCCAGCATCAAGGAGTTCTGTGGCACTCATTCTGGCTAAAACGCCGTCGTAAGCGCCCATCTCGTCTTCATTGGCTTGCGCGCGCAGCTCTTTTGCCAAAGTGATGATGTCGGGTAATTCGGTGGTGCCCTCTACTTGCGAATGGCTCGCCAAAATCTGCTCTAGTAGCGTTGATCCCGCTCTCGGCATGCCCACAATAAAAATAGGGCTGTCATCAGGGCATCCCATGCCAGCCCGCTGACGAAAAAATGACTCGGTAAATTGGGTCTTCATGCGGTTAACACGGCGATTATTCTGGGCGTGCTGATAGTTCAGCGTCGAGCGATGAAGCGCGTTGCCTTTATCATAGTGATCAAATGACGTCGTATAATCGCCCGTATCTTCAGCGGCTTTCCCTAAAGCAAAATGAAACTGCACTCGGCTACTGAGTTCAAGATCCTCTCGCGTGACTTGGCGGTGCATATTTGCAATGTCCTGCTCAGAAAAGCGGAGGGTCTTTAAATTCGCAAGACTCCAGTAAGCCTCACCAAAGCGCTCATCTCGATCAATGGCGCCCCGATAGGCCGCCTCGCACGCCTCCCGTTTCCCCTCTGTTTTTAAGACATGTGCGTAACTCAGCCAGACTTTTGCATTCTGGGGATACTCTTCTAATAAGGCCTGATAAAGCTGGCTTGAGCGCTCGTATTCTCCTATCCGGCTGCACACAACTGCCGCCAAATTGCGGTACCCCGGGCGATCGGGTTCCTCCGCTAACAACTGGTCCACTTCACGTAACGCGTCGTCTGACTTGTTGGTGCGATGCAGCAACACTGCCAAGTTGTAGCGCGCGCCAGAAAAACCGGGCGTTAGCTCTAAGCAATACTCTAGTAACGCCTGGGCATCGTCGTTTCGACCCACTCTCACCGCCACCTCAGCCAGCATGCGAATAGCGGCAACATCAGTTGGCGCGTTTTTAAGGTGGGATTTTAAAATTCGCTCTGCCGTTGGCAGTTCGTTCGCGATCATTGCCGCAGCTGCTTGCTGCAGATTGGGATTACCGGTGGCACTCTGCAAGTGGCGTAGGTAAGCGCTTTCGCTCGCCGCTTTATCGCCAATCGCTGCGCTATGGTCCGCCAAAAGACGCCACGCCTCAGGATGATTAGCGTCTAGCGCAAGGACTTTCTCCAACGCCTGAATCGCTTGCTCGCCCTGCTGCTGTTGCCCCAATACCACCGCTTTCAGAAAGTGCGCTGGCGCATAGTCTGGCACCGCAGCTAGGATTTCCTCTAATTGTAGTGCCGCCTGTTGCAGATCGTGATCAAGTAACTGTTTGGCATGCTCCATCGCCTGAGCCAGATTGCCGGTTTTATCGATTGCATCACTCACTACGCTCTCACCTCACTTAAGGCACTCTTAAAGTCCGCTTAAAGCACTCTTAGGGCACTCTGGACTCAACACTGCACAGGCCACTCTTCACAAAACGGGACAACGACTGCTTGTGGCGCTACTGGGCTGATTCACATTAAGAACAAGATTGTGTCACAAGATGCGCTACGCATCACCGAGCACTCCTCGGGGCGGCGCTGCGGCCACGATCGATCCTATACAAACTCACAAGGCAGCTTTGTGATGAAGGCAGCTCTGTGATGAATGCTACTCCCCGATCGGCCTCACTCAGTCGATCGACTCCCTGTCTTAAATCGACTACATTCTCCAGAAACCTGGGCAACAATCTCTGACCAACGACAAGTCACTATGATGCAAATAGACGAACCCGCCAGAACGATCAGTGTCATTCATCAAACCGAGGTACTCGTCGTCGGCTCTGGGCCCGGGGGGCTTGCTGCGGCGC
>Ga0209425_10004851_pt1 | contig 13486 bp, 9 predicted proteins | sample COG_05_FD_184749 | JGI IMG/M metagenome (GOLD analysis project Ga0209425, IMG submission 184749) | Pelagic Microbial community sample from North Sea - COGITO 998_met_05 (SPAdes) (version 2) | ecosystem: Environmental > Aquatic > Marine > Neritic zone/Coastal water | place: Helgoland, sampling... | reverse complement strand
GTGAGGCGCCTGAGGGCACAATGTTTAATAATGTTAATTCGGCGCCATAAAAAGCACAAATATTTTCCGCCACTTTGATGAAAGCCTTGTTTTGTCTTCCGGGCCTTAGGGCAAGAACAATTTTTTCAAAACTTCTAACCCCATTGTCTTTATAAAGTGCAAAACTAGAGTTTACGTTTCGTAGCAACCAACCAATAGGGTTTCCAATCAAAATACCCGATCGCGTTCTTCCCTCCCAGCCCATAACAAGCCACTTACATTTCCGTTGTCCTGTAATGTTTTCTATGGAATTAGAAACGTTGTGAGTTGACACGGTTTCATAGGTTAAGCTAGTTTTGTTTAAAGGCTTAATATTTAAGATTCTTCTTTTGATCGACTCTGATCTTGGGGAATGTGTGTTGACAGCTTCAAGAAAAGTTTGATTAGGCGCCTCAATTAAGTTTATAGCATTTAGCTTAACACCGTCTTTTATAGACGAAGCTATTTCTACTAAAGTTTCAGGAGAGGTTTCTTCACCAAGCAAAGGGACGACTATCTCAGCATTTTTATTAACAACGTTTTCTTCTCCAGAGCTTACATCAGCCCCGTATTCTTCAACAGATCCTTTTCCGCTTCGAAACAGAAAAGAAAAAATGCCATAGCTCGAAAAAACACCCTTTCTATTTGTTTTTCTTCCATAAAATAAAAAAGTGATAAACCCAAAGATAAAAACACCCAAAACAGAAAGAAGGGGCAAAAGACCTAAATACGCAAGTAGCACGACTCCGCTAATTACCCCAAAGATTTGTACATAAGGATAAAAAGGAGATTTGTAAGATGGGTTATACCATTGTGCGTTGGTTTCTCTTAAAACAATTACCGCAAGGTTTACAGGTATAAACATCAAGACTTTAAAAGCGCTGGCTAATTTTGCGATTTTTTCAACATCTAAATAAATTATAGCGAGCCCAATTATAAACGCAGTAACAATAATAGAATAAACAGGGGTCATAAATTTTGCGCTTACTGACCCCAAAAAATCAGGCAGCATTTTATCCCTTGCCATAGCAAAAGGAAACCTAGAAGAAGCAAGAACGCCTGAGTTAGCCATTGACAACAGGGTTAGAACACCAACAATTCCAGCGGCATACCCAAAAGCGTCTCCACCAAGAGTTTGAGACAAAGTATAAATAGGTTTAATATCGTTAACAAGAAGCGACGCCTCAACGTTACCAACCAAAACAATAGCCACTAAAACATAAACTACCGTAATTAAAAACAGAGAGATCAACATTGTTTTAGGAAGGTTTAACTCAGGGTTTTTAATTTCCCCCGCTACAGCGGCCACTTTAGTAACCCCAGCATACGAAATATACAAGAAAGCGACAGCGCTGATAAAGCCCGAAGACTCTTTTGAAAAGACTGGCTCAGTGAGGGCGCTATCAAAAGACCCAAAGCCAAAAATAATTAAGCCAACCAAAGACAACACACTTATGCTTACAATAAGAAGTTGTGTTTTTTCAACTTTTTTAACCCCAAAAATATTGAGCAACAAAATTAATAGAAGAGAAAAAAGAGCGATGCTTTTAGTAAGGCTGGAATCAACCTCGATAAGAACATATAGGTAAGCGCTAAGCCCAACTAATGAAAATGCACTTTTAAGCAATAAAGAAAGCCAAAGCCCCAAGCCAGAAATAGTGCCAAACAAAGGCCCAAAGGCACGCTCAATATAGACATAGGTGCCTCCAGATTTTGGCATTGAAGTTGCCAATTCCGATTTAGACAACACAGCAGGTAAAATACAAAGAGCCGCAACTAAAAAAGCAAGCCACACGGAAGAGCCGGTAATACCAACTGCAAGCCCGGGCAGAACAAAAATACCACTTAACATTCCACCAATACTCACGGCTATGGCTCCAGGCAAAGACAATGTTCGTTGTAGCTTCTTCATATAAAGACGTTATATTAAAAATAATATTTTTAAGCAGAAAACCTACACATATGAGACTAATTGTAATAAAAAAAAGATAAGGCACTCTTTTTCAAACGATAACAATGGGCGTCTGGATGATTTAAAAACTGAAACTTAAAAGAAATTATGGAAAGAATTAATCATTAAGCTTTAAAACAGCCATAAAAGCTTCTTGAGGAATCTCAACTCGACCAACTTGTCTCATTTTTTTCTTTCCCTTTTTTTGTTTTTCCAAAAGCTTTCTTTTTCTTGTAATATCCCCACCATAGCATTTCGCAGTAACATCTTTTCTTAAAGCCTTTATGGTTTCTCTAGAAATAATTTTAGCGCCAATAGCAGCCTGTACAGGAATATCAAATTGCTGACGCGGAATTAGTTCTCGTAGTTTTTCACACATTTTTTTTCCAATAGTGTAAGCGTTGTCAAAATGAATTAAAGCAGATAGTGCGTCAACCGAATTTCCGTTGAGAAGCAAATCTACCTTTACAAGTTTAGAGGGCCTAAGCCCAATCGGTGAATAATCAAAAGAAGCGTAGCCTTTTGAAACGGTTTTAAGCCTATCATAAAAATCAAAAACAATCTCAGCCAAAGGCATATCAAAAACAAGCTCAACTCTTTGAGTGGTTAAATAAGTTTGGTTTTTAATCTCCCCTCTTTTTTCAATACACAAACTCATAACATTTCCTACATAATCAGATTTTGTAATTATAGTTGCTTTTATAAAAGGCTCCTCTACACGATCTAAACTGGAGGGATCTGGCAAGTCTGAAGGATTGTTTACTAAAATAGGCACATCCACTTCTCTTCTAATAAAAGCATTGTAGGACACGTTAGGCACTGTTGTTATCACAGACATATTAAATTCTCTTTCAAGCCTTTCTTGAATGATCTCTAAGTGTAACATCCCTAAAAAACCACACCTAAAACCAAAGCCGAGAGCAGAAGAACTTTCTGGAGAATAAACAAGAGAGGCGTCGTTTAATTGTAGTTTGTCCATGGAGGAGCGTAACTCCTCATAATCTTCAGTATCTACAGGGTATATTCCTGCAAAAACCATAGGCTTTACGTCTTCAAACCCAGAAACGCCCTCAGGTTCGGCAGAGTTAACGTCAATAATAGTGTCACCAACCTTAACCTCTTTTGCATTTTTGATACCAGTAATTAAATAACCTACGTCTCCAGCACCAATACATTGTTTTGGGGTTTGGGTCAGGTTTAGCGTTCCAACCTCATCAGCAGAATAATTTTTTTGTGTTGCCAAAAACTTTATTCCTTGGCCTTTAGAAATTTTTCCAGAAAAAACTCTAAAATAAGTTTCTACCCCCCTGAAAGGATTATAAACAGAATCAAAAATAAGCGCCTTCAATGGCGCGTTATCATCTCTTTCGGGTCCTGGAACGACATTAATTATAGCATCAAGTATATTTTCAATTCCTAAACCTGTTTTTGCAGAAGCATGAATAATTTCTTCTTTTTTACACCCCAAAAGGTCAACAATGTCATCGCTAACTTCTTCAGGATTTGCAGAGGGCAAATCAACCTTATTAAGAACAGGGATTATTTCCAGGTCATTTTCTAGAGCAAGATAAAGATTAGAAATGGTTTGAGCCTGTATGCTTTGAGCGGCATCTACAACAAGCAAAGCACCTTCACAAGCGGCAATAGACCTTGAAACTTCGTAAGAAAAATCTACATGGCCAGGCGTGTCAATTAAATTCAAAACGTATTCAACACCACCCTTAGAATAATTCATTTGAATTGCATGAGACTTTATCGTTATCCCCCTTTCTCTTTCCAAATCCATATTGTCTAAAAGCTGATCTTGTTTTTCACGGCTTGAAACAGCGCCAGTGAAATCAAGAAGCCTGTCGGCCAAAGTGCTTTTGCCGTGATCAATATGGGCAATAATGCAAAAATTTCTTATTTCAGACATTCGTTTTAATAATCGACAAATATAAGCTAATAAAGCGTTTAAGTCTATTAAGATTAAAATTTTACTTTTGCAATAAAAATTTAGCTTTTGATAAAAATAGGAGACATAGAGATTCCAGACTTTCCATTATTATTAGCTCCAATGGAAGACGTAAGCGACCCTCCGTTCAGAGCATTGTGTAAAGAGATGGGTGCAGACGTTGTTTACACGGAGTTTATCTCTAGCGAGGGCTTAATCCGAAATGCACAGAAAAGTGTGATTAAGCTAGATATTTTTGAAAAAGAAAGGCCGGTTGGTATTCAAATTTTTGGAGCGAATCTTGACTCTATGTTACAATCAGTTGATATTGTGGAAGCTGTAAACCCAGACATTATTGATATAAATTTTGGATGTCCTGTGAAAAAAGTAGTTTCGAAAGGAGCGGGAGCGGGGATATTAAAAGACATTGACCTTATGGTTAAACTCACTAAAGAGATGTGTAAAAGAACATCACTTCCCGTAACAATTAAAACCAGACTTGGTTGGGATGAAAACTCTATTAAAATAGTTGAAGTGGCTGAGCGTTTGCAAGACGTTGGCGCTAAAGCAATTTCAATTCATGGAAGAACAAGGGCTCAAATGTATAAAGGAGAGGCAAATTGGAAGCCGATTGCACAGGTAAAAAACAATCCACGTATGTTTATTCCTGTTTTTGGCAATGGAGATGTAAATAGCCCAGAAAAAGCTCAGTTGATGCGAGATGAATACGGGCTTGATGGAGCAATGATTGGCCGCGCATGCATAGGAAACCCTTGGTTTTTTAACCAAGTCAAAGAGTTCTTCAACACTGGTAAACACATGAAAAAACCCTCCGTTTTAGAAAGAATACACGTAGCTAGACGTCACCTAGAAATGTCTATTAAATGGAAAGGAGAAAGGCTAGGGATTTTAGAAACAAGAAGACATTACTCAAACTATTTTAAAGGAATTCAAGACTTTAAGCCATTCAGAACACAGCTTGTAACACTTGAAACCGTACCAGAACTTTTTGACTTATTTGCTAGACTGGAACAAGAAAATGAATCTTTTATTCCTGCAGTTTAACTTTCAAACTCCGTCTAGAAGCCAAATAAGATCCTGTTCCACAAATTATTGTCAGAAATAAAAATACTGTCAAAACATTAGAAAACTCAAACCCTACTGGATAAGGAATTGAGGTTCCAGAAAGCGTTATTAAAGAATAGGTTTTTTGTAGCCAAACAAATAACAAGCCCGCTAAAAGACCAACGCCTCCACCGAACACAGAAATCAAAACTCCATGACAAAAAAAGATATTTTGTATTTGTGACTCTGTTGCCCCCAGCTTTATTAAAGTTCTTATACTGCTTTGTTTTTCCACAATTAAAATAATTATTGCGCCAACTGAATTAAACATTGCAACGATTAAAATAAGACCCATTATTAAATTTAAAATTAAACCCTCAGAATTGATCATTTTATAATAAGTCTTATTAAGCTCTTCTCTAGATTGAACCATAAACTGATCTCCAAAGATATTTTTCAATATTGTTTTAGTAGACTTGAGGTCAGAGGTTTTTACAAGCAACGAGGTTACAACAGAGGTGTTTTTTTGGAATAAATTTTGAACAGATTTTAATGACGAAAAAACAATTCTTTGGTCTTTTTCATCAGAACTGTTAAAAATCCCAGAAGCCATAAAAGAGGAACTTTCAAAAAGGCTTTTATTAAATCCACTTCTCGGTTTTGTTGCAGGAACGGACACGGTTAGGCTATTGCCATATTCAAATAACCCAAGATTTAGTTTATTTGCTGTTGAGTAGCTAACCACAGACTCGCTAGTTTCTGGGTCAAGCCACCTCCCTAAAGCAATAAGACTATCTATCTCTATAACACTTCTATAATTATTGTCAACACCAATAATTGTCCCAAATGTATTTTTTCCATCACTACTTAACAATACTTTTTCTTCAAAAACTGAAGAAAAAATCAATAAACTATTTTCCAGTTTTTTTAAATGGGTTTCTGTAAGCTCAAAAAACCCGCCAGAAGCATGGCTAACCATTAGATCAGGGTCAAACGAGCGATTATATTGGAGTCCAAAATCCTTAAGACCTGAAAACACAGACAGAACTATAAAGAAGGAACAGGCGGCAACAACCAAAACGAAAGAGGCGATCGCGCTTATAAAGTTTATAATGTTTAATTTACTCTTAGAATAAAAATACTTGAGAGAAACAAAATTGCTTATTCCCATCTTAGATTTTTTTTCTTTTTTCTAGTAGAGAGGTGTTTTTAATTGGATCTTCATTTTTTTTCAAAGCAGCATCAATAGAATCAATATGTTCTAGCGAGTCGTCATTGTAAAAAAAAAGCTCAGGAACTCTTCTGATTTGGTTTTTTACCAGAATACCAAGAGAATTTCTGATTTCACTTTTCTTTTGATCTATAAGAGTAAAGATAACCTGGGTGTTTTTAACAGGAAAAATACTGATATAAACCTTTGCGGATGATAAATCTGGAGAAACCCTTACTTTAGTTACAGAAGCAATTATTGAACCCATTGCTCCCTCCTTAAGCAACTTTTGAAGTATTATTGTTAGATCTTTTTGAAGGGTAACACCAATTTTTTTTTGACGAGTTGACTCCATATTACTAAAATACAGAAACTTTAATTATAATTTTGAAATTCTAAGCGTATTGACCTGCCCTCTGTCTTTTACCGGCATAGCAGCAAGGTTAACAACAAGGTCATTTTTTTTCACAAATCCCTTATCCAGAGCAAGTTGATTAACCTCTTCAACGGTTTTATCTGTGCTGACAAAATTGTCATAGTAAACACACTTAACACCCCAAAGAAGAGCGAGTTGTGATAAAATTCTTTTGTTAGAAGTAAATACTAGTATTATTGAGTTAGGTCTCCAAGAGGAAATTTGCCAAGCGGTATATCCGCTATTGGTTAAGGTACATATTGCCGAAGCGCTTAACTCATTAGCAATATTGCAAGCATGAAAACAAATAGCCTTAGTGAGAACTCTTTTTGATTTAATTTCTGGAAGAGTATTTGGGACTTTGATTAGAGGAGAGTTTTCAACACCACTAATAATTTTACCCATGGTTTTTACAACTTCTACAGGAAACTTACCCACTGACGTTTCCCCAGAAAGCATTACGGCATCAGCCCCATCCATTACAGAGTTTGCAACATCGTTGACCTCTGCCCTTGACGGGGTTAGACTATCAATCATCGATTCCATCATTTGTGTAGCAATAATAACAGGCTTTCTTGCCTGTTTAGCTCTTTTAACAAGAAGCTTTTGTTTTAGCGGAACTTCCTCTGCTGGAATTTCCAAGCCTAAATCTCCCCTTGCAACCATTATTCCATCCGCAACCTTTATAATTCCATTCATGTTTTCAATAGCCTCAGGTTTTTCAATTTTAGCTATTATCGGGATTTTGTGTTCAGAATGCTTTTCAATTAATTTTTGCAATTGCTTGACGTCTTTTTTTGTTCTAACAAAGGACAAAGCAATCCAATCTAAATGATTTTCAATAGCAAACAGCGCGTCTTCTTCGTCTTTTTTTGTAAGAGCAGGCAGGGAAATATTAGTGTTAGGAAGGTTAACTCCTTTTTTTGATTTCAAAGCCCCCCCTTGAACAACCTTAACCTCAACCAAGTCTTTTCTATTTGTTTTCAAGATTTTAAAAATTAACTTCCCATCATCTACCAAAACTTTTTCACCTTCTGAGACATCTTTTGGAAAATGAGAATAGTTAATTGATACTAACGAATTGTCACCATATTCAATTTCGTTAGTTGTAATTGAGAGCGTGTCACCTTTTTTAACGGAAACATTTTCCTTAATTAAACCCAGTCTTATCTTAGGGCCCTGTAAGTCTCCGAGGATTGAAACATGAATATTTAAAGCAGAGCTAATTTCTCTAATGTTAGCAATTGTGTTTTTTACATCATCGTGAAGTGCGTGTGAAAAATTTATCCTAAAAACATTTACTCCAGCAAGCATTAATGATTTCAGCTTTGTTTTATGAGTTGAGCTTGGCCCGAGGGTAGCGATTATTTTGGTTTTGTTTAAAGTCATTAATATTCAAAAATTAAATTCTCTTTAGATTTTAGTCTTTTTATAGGGATCTCATAAATAGAGACAATCTCTTTAATTGAAGAGATTTTGGTTAAAAGTAGTGTAAATATAGGTTCATCTCCGCTAAATTTCAAAATATAATCTACTGAACCGATTTCAGGCAATAACAAAAAGTCTTCATAGTCATTTTCGAAAAGCGTATTATTTTTTTGTTTAAACCCAGAGCTCTTAGAAACATTGTTATAAAGCCAGACACTAAAATCATTTTTTTTATCAAAATAACTATACGCCATGAAAGAAGCTTTAGTTGACCTAAAGGTTAAGTCTTCTCTGTTTCTTTTAAGCTTCATACCAGTTGAGGAATTTAATAAAAGAATTAAAATATAAAATTCTTCACCTGAATGAATGGCATAGTGATATGTATTTGATTCGGGTTCAGTATGCTTTAAAACATGATTAGCCATAAACCAAAGGTACAATTAAGAGATGAACTCAAACAAAAGACTATTCTTCGAATTTTTTAAACAAAACACAAGCGTTGTGACCGCCAAAGCCAAACGTGTTGCTCATAGCATATGTAACCTCACGGTTTTGAGCCTTGTTAAAGGTGAAGTTTATTTTTTGGTCAATAGATTCGTCGTTTGTAGAATGATTAATTGTTGGCGGAATAACCCCATTATTGATTGACAAGATAGATGAAATTGCCTCAACAGCACCGGCAGCACCCAATAAGTGCCCCGTCATAGATTTAGTGGAGTTGATGTTCATTGAATATAAATGCTCGCCAAAAACATCGTATAACGCCTTTGATTCTGCAACATCCCCTAAAGGAGTAGAAGTACCATGCATGTTTACAGTATCAATTTTTTTGAGGCCAACATTGGCATCTCTTAGGCAATTCTCCATAACTTTAATTGCTCCAATTCCCTCTGGATGTGGAGCCGTCATATGGTATGCATCAGCAGAAAGCCCTCCACCAATGAGTTCAGCGTAAATTTTTGCACCACGTTTTTTTGCGTGTTCATATTCCTCTAAGATTAAACAGCCCCCTCCTTCTCCAAGAACAAAACCATCTCGGTCTTTATCAAATGGTCTTGATGCAGTCTCAGGACTGTCATTTCTAGTAGATAGAGCATGTAATGCGTTGAACCCCCCAATTCCAGAAATTGAAACCCCTGCTTCAGACCCACCAGAAACAATAACATCAGCATGGCCTAAACGAATATAATTTAAACCATCAATTAAAGCATTAGCCGACGAAGCACACGCAGAAACGGTAGCAAAATTAGGTCCACGGAACCCATTTCTTATCGAAATAATTCCAGGAGCAATATCAGGGATCATTTTAGGTATCATGAAAGGGTTAAACCTTGGAGTACCATTTCCCGCAGCAAAACCCAAAACCTCATTTTGAAAAGTTTCAAGACCACCAATACCCGCCCCCCAAATAACACCAACACGGTCTTTATCTACATCGTCTTCAATTAGACGAGAATCAGCAATAGCTTCTTCAGACGAGACTATAGCATATTGTGCAAACCTGTCCATTTTTCGGGCAAGTTTTCTGTCCATAAAATCTTCAGCATTAAAACCTTTAAGCTCACAAGCAAATTGGGTTTTAAAATTTGAAGCATCAAAATAAGTAATGTTATTAGCTCCACTTTTACCAGAAACTAATCCATTCCAATATTCTGAAACAGTGTTACCAATAGGTGTCAGTGCACCTAGCCCGGTAACAACAACACGTTTTAGTTCCATAAAACTATTTTGAACTTTCTATATACTGAACGGCTTGACCAACAGTAGCAATTTTCTCAGCTTGATCATCTGGGATTTGAATATCAAATTCTCTTTCAAATTCCATGATTAGTTCAACTGTATCGAGGGAATCAGCGCCTAAGTCATTAGTAAAACTTGCAGATGGCACAACCTCATTTTCGTCAACACCTAATTTGTCGACAATAATTGCATTAACTCTAGATGTAATATCAGACATAATTATTTTTTAAAGTTGCGACAAAAATAAAAAACTTTACATTATATAGCCTTATTTTTATTAAAATTAAAAAAAAGACTCAGTCAAATCGTTGATTTATGGAAGAGAAAAGCTTTATTTTGTTAAAAAAAAATTAAATATTGAAAAAAACAATTAAAAATATTGTAGTTTTTGCTTCAGGATCTGGCTCAAATGCTATTAAAATTTATGAATATTTTCAAAAGGATCAAAGCGTTAATTTAGAGGCACTTTGTTGTAACAAAAAATCCGCCCCAGTTATTAAAAAATTTCAAAATATTGGAATCAAAACAATTGTTTTCGAAAAAAATAACCTGGAAGACGGAGGTGTTTTAAAAACTCTTTTAAACTTAAACCCAAGCCTAATAATTTTGGCAGGATTTCTATTAAAAATGCCATCAGAAATAATCAATAGCTTTAAAAACAGAATAATAAATATTCACCCAGCCCTTCTACCGTCATATGGGGGAAAAGGGATGTATGGCATAAACATACATCGTAGGGTTGTTGAAAACAACGAACGTTTTTCTGGCCTTACAATCCACTATGTCAATAAAGACTATGACAAAGGGGCTATTATTTTTCAAGAAAAAGTAGAATTGTCTAAAAACGAGTCTGCAGAAACTCTATCTAAAAAAATTCTAAAATTAGAACATTTGCACTACCCTCAAGTAATAGAAAAGTTATTAAATGATGAATGATAGCGACGTAATAATATATACTGACGGCTCCTCAAGAGGCAACCCTGGGCCTGGGGGATATGGAATTGTTATGGAGCATTGTAAATCAGGGTATGTTAAAGAATATTCAAAAGGATTTAAGCTCACCACCAACAACAGAATGGAGCTTCTTGCGGTAATTGAAGCTTTAAAAAAATTAAAACAAACGAACCTTAAAATAATTGTTTACACAGACTCGAAATATGTTGTTGATTCTGTTGAAAAAAAATGGTTATTTAAATGGGAAAAAATAAATTTTAAAAACAAAAAAAATGTAGATTTGTGGCTTGATTTTTTGAGCTTGTATAAAAAAAATAGCATAAAATTCTATTGGATAAAAGGACACAATGATCATCCCCAAAACGAGAGATGCGATAAACTTGCTTTCAATGCAGCTAGCAGAGAAAACTTGTTCTCTGATACAGGTTATGAAAACAATAACATAAATACATTATTATGAAAAAAATACTTATAGTAGGCACAGTTGCCTATGACGAAATAGAAACACCAACAGAATCATCTGGAAAAATTCTTGGAGGAGCAGGAACATACATAGGCCTGAGCGCTTCTTTTTTTGACGTACAGTCATCAATAATTTCAATTGTTGGAGGTGATTTTGAAAAAGAAAATATAGAGTTATTAAATTCAAAAGGAATTAACACCGAATCTATCGAAATTGTTCCAAAAGGAAAGACGTTTTACTGGAAAGGAAAGTATCATAGCAACTGGAATAAAAGAGATACTTTAAGCACTCAGCTTAATGTATTGGCTGATTTTAATCCAATTGTATCAGATGAAAACAAAGAAGCTGAAATTATAGTTTTAGGAAACTTACATCCAATAGTTCAAAATACAGTTTTAGACCAAGTTGACACTAATAAAAAATGTATAATATTGGACACTATGAATTTTTGGATGGACAATGCTTTAGAAGAGCTCATGAAAGTTATACGCAGGGTTGACATAATCATAATTAATGATGAAGAGGCTCTACAACTCTCAGGAAAAGACACGCTATTTGCTGCTGCAAAAGAAATTCTGTCTTTCGGCCCCAAGCAAATTGTAATAAAAAAAGGAGAACACGGAGCAATGCTTTTTGAAGATGGAGAATTCTTTACAGTACCAGCATTTCCAGTTGAAAAAGTTAAAGATCCAACTGGCGCTGGAGACACTTTTGCCGGAGGGTTTGCAGGTTATTTGTCACAAATTGACCAAATTGATTTCGAGGGCATGAAACTAGCAGTTGTGAACGGAACCGTAATGGCTTCATTTTGTGTTGAAGGTTTTGGAACATCTGTTATGGAAAATTTAGATAAAGAAACAGTCAATAATAGACTTAAAGAATTTAAAAAATACACAAGGTATTAGATAATTTTAATTATTTTTAAATAATGAGCGATCACATTAAACACGAATGCGGAATAGCGCTGATTAGATTGCTCAAGCCCCTAGAATATTATCAAAAAAAATATGGCACTAAATCATATGGTGTCAATAAAATGTATTTGATGATGGAGAAACAACATAACAGGGGACAAGATGGTGCTGGCCTCGCTACGGTTAAAATTAATGCAAGACCAGGTGAAAAGTATATTTTTAGAGAGAGGTCCTCAGCAAAACAACCAATCCAAGAAATTTTTTCAAGAATTAGTGAAAGAATCCAAGGCGCTGGCACTAATGAAAACAACATTCCTTTTCATGGAGAATTGCTTTTAGGACACCTTAGGTATGGGACATTTGGGAAAAACAACATTGAAAGTGTACATCCTTTTTTAAGGCAAAACAACTGGACCCACAGGAATCTTATTGTTGCAGGAAACTTCAACATGACAAATAATGATGAGCTTTTTGAAAATCTTGTTAAATTAGGACAACACCCTAAAAGTAAAGTAGATTCTGTGACTGTAATGGAAAAAATAGGCCATTTTTTAGATGATGCAGTTCACAAAATATATCGTGATTTAAAAAAAGAAGGCTATAATAAGCAAGAGGCTTCTCCACTCATTGAAAATAGGTTAAAAATTAGTAAAATTTTGAAGAAAGCTTCCAGAGATTGGGACGGAGGTTATGCAATGGCCGGACTTCTTGGTCACGGGGACGCATTTGTTTTAAGAGACCCTTCAGCCATTAGGCCAGCGTATTATTTTAAAAATGATGAAGTTGTTGTAGTTGCCTCTGAAAGACCTGTAATACAAACCGTATTTAATACTCAGTACGAAGATATTAAAGAGCTTGAAGCGGGTCATAGCATAATAATTAAAAAGTCAGGGGAAGTCTCTACAATACCCATACTAGAACAAAGGGAAAGAAAAGCCTGTTCTTTTGAAAGGATATATTTTTCCCGGGGAAGTGACAAAGAAATATACCTTGAGAGAAAAAAACTAGGAGAACTTTTGTTCCCAAAAATTGCTGAAGCAATTAATGGAGACTTAGTCAATACGGTTTTTTCATACATTCCAAATACCGCGGAGACATCATTTTATGGAATGGTACATGAAGCGCAAAAATACATTAGCAATCAATCAATTAAAAAAGTTTTAGACTCTAAAGAAAATCTGTCTAATGAGATGCTTAAAAAGCTTTTTTTATTGAAGCCTAGAATTGAAAAAGTAGCAATTAAGGACGCAAAACTTAGAACTTTTATTGCTGACGATGTCAATAGAGACGAGCTAGTCGCCCACGTTTATGATGTTACTTATGGATCTATTAAAGAAACAGATACACTTGTTATAATCGATGATAGTATTGTAAGAGGAACTACACTACAGAAAA
>Ga0209425_10004848_pt1 | contig 13492 bp, 16 predicted proteins | sample COG_05_FD_184749 | JGI IMG/M metagenome (GOLD analysis project Ga0209425, IMG submission 184749) | Pelagic Microbial community sample from North Sea - COGITO 998_met_05 (SPAdes) (version 2) | ecosystem: Environmental > Aquatic > Marine > Neritic zone/Coastal water | place: Helgoland, sampling... | reverse complement strand
GGGGTTTGCCATGCGTTTTTTGTTACCAAAAAACCGGTGAGCTCTTACCTCGCCGTTTCACCCTTGCCTTGATAAGGCGGTTTATTTTCTGTGGCACTGTCCCTGAAGTCACCCTCGCCAGTCATTAACTGGCACTGTGTCTTTATGGAGCCCGGACTTTCCTCTATTAGCTGCCTAATAGCGATAATCCAATTATCTGGCAAAAGACTTTTATTTAATTAACAATAATTAATCAAGACATTTAAAACTAATGGGCTAATAAATGGCTAATTTTATATGTTTTTTTATCTATTTTTCCTGTAATTCTATTAGGCAAATAACGCTGTTGGAAGCATTTAATTATTTTTTTATCAGTATTTTTTCTTACTTTGATATTAAAATATCTGTAACCTAATTTTTGAAGATTTTTAAAAAATAAATTTTTCATTTTTTTTTCACTGACCTCAATTTTTTTCTTATTTTTTTTATACCAATTACCAAGATTATAATTGCTTAATTTTTTCCAAGGAAATTTTTCTCCTGGATCTCTTTTTCTCAGAGGCGCCACGTCAGAGTGTCCTAAAAAGTTTTCATCATTTATTCCAAATTTTTTTTTCAAATTTTTACAAAGACTAATTAGACTTTTAATTTGTTTATTGCTAAATTTTTCATATCCAAATTGGTGGCCTTTGTTGACTAGCTCTATACCTAAAGAGTTTTCATTAAGATTTTTGTATTTTCCCCATTTCGATTTCCCCGCATGCCAAGCTATGTGGCTATCTTTTACCATTCTTAATATTTTTCCATTTCTGTTAATTAAATAGTGACAACTCACTTTAAAATTTGGATTTTTAAGTCTTTTGATTGATTCAATTTCTGATTGCATTCCAGTGTAGTGAATAATTATAAACTTTATTTGTTTAATAAATCTTTTTTTTTTATTAAAATTTGGAGAAAAATCGTTAATAATTTTCATCGGTTGAGTTTAATGATAATATTATCTCAAAATAGTCATTTTTTAGCTAAATTTTATATAGAATATAGGTTAAAATTATATATATAGCTATTATGCAGGCAAATAATTTAAAATTAAATATATCCATATTAGCTATTATTTTGTGCTTATCGTCTAATGCTCAAACTGCGGAAGAATGTTTTGAAGGAACCAGTAGAGCGGTTTTTAAATTTAATATAGCTCTTGATGACGCTGTTATTGGACCTTTAGCTAAAGGTTATAACAAATTACCTGATCCAGTTAGAAAAGGAACAAGTAACTTTACCTCGAATATTGGAACTTTATTGTCAATTCCAAATAATATTTTACAAGGAAATTTTAAACAACTTGGCCAATCAATCGGTAGCTTCGCTTTAAATACTTCAGTCGGTATTTTTGGGTTTTTAAACCCTGCAGAAAAAATTGGTTTAACTCCACATAAAGAAGATGTAGGTCAAACTTTAGGTTCATATGGAGTGGGACCAGGGTGTTACTTTGTGCTGCCTGTTTTAGGGCCTACAACTGCAAGAGACGCCTTAGGAATGGTCGCAGATACTTTTGTTGACCCTTTTGCTCATGTAACAATAAGAGAAAAAGAGTTACTAAGCTCATCGGGTACTAGTCTTGATTATTATTCAATTAAATCTACAGGTGCTGTTGATTTTAGAGCAAAGAATGACAAAAATTTCGAAAGTCTAGAAAAAAATTCTATAGACTTATATTCGTCACTTAAGAGTGTTTATTTACAAGATAGAAATAATAAAATTCAAAACTCTGATGAAAATCAAGATGAGTGGGGAAATTTAGATAACTAAATATTAGATGAGAAAGTTTAATGTTTTATTAATTTTATTTTCATTTTTTTTTTATTCTTCATTACTAGCTTACAATTCAAATCCAAAAGACTTCATTAATGAATTAGTCAATGATGCAATAGATAATTTATCAAATGAAAATTTAAATAAAAATCAAAAAGCTACTTTTATAAAAAATTTAGCAACGGAAAACGTGGACATAACAGCTTTAGGACTTTATACACTAGGTGAATTAAGAAAATCATCAAATAAAGATGATATTTCTAAATACCAAAAATCTTTTAAAAAGTATTTTTTAAAAAGCCTTACTTCAAGACTAAAAGATTACTCTACAAGTAAATTTGAAATAATAAGTTTTAATAAAAAAAGTGCTAACTACACAATAGTAAACACTAAAATAATTCCAGAAGATGGTGATCCCGAGATAAAAATTGATTGGAGAGTTTATACAAAAAATCCGGATAAACCTTTAATAAGAGATTTGATTGTAGAGGGTTTAAGTTTAGCTAGAACTCAAAAAGAGGAATTTGCTTCAATACTTAGCTCAAATAATAACGACATAAATATTCTAATTAATAAACTATTGAGGAAATTATGATTGATCATTCTTCTGATACCTGGCTTGGAACTACTATCCTAATGGTCAGAAAAAATAATCTTGTAGCCATTGCAGGAGATGGGCAGGTTAGCTTTGGAAATACAGTTATCAAAACTAACGCAAAGAAAGTTAGAAGATTAGGGGTTGAGGGCAATGTTATTGCTGGATTTGCTGGAGCAACAGCAGATGCTTTAACTTTATTTGATAGATTGGAGGTTAAACTTGAACAATATCCAACGCAACTAACAAGAGCTGCGGTAGAGCTAGCAAAAGATTGGAGAATGGATAAATATATGCGCAGATTAGAAGCAATGATGTTAGTTGCAGATAAAGATGTGGGTTTTGTTTTAACAGGTAATGGAGATGTTTTAGAACCAGAAAATGGAGTAATTGCTATAGGTTCTGGTGGTAATTATGCACTTGCTGCGGCAAGAGCTTTAATTGATAGTGATTATGATGCTATTGAAATAGTAACCAAGTCTATGAAAGTTGCCTCTGAAATATGTGTTTTCACAAATTCTAGCATTACTATAGAAAGTATAGAAATCAATTAAATACAAATTCATTAATTTCTTAAGAAGGAGAATAAATGGCCGACTTTTCACCAAGAGAAATCGTTTCAGAATTAGATAAATATATTATTGGACAAAATGAAGCTAAACGATCCTGTGCTATTGCTTTAAGGAACCAGTGGAGAAGACAACAGCTCACTGGAACAATAAAAGATGAGGTACTGCCAAAAAATATACTAATGATTGGGCCAACAGGTGTTGGAAAAACTGAAATATCTAGAAGATTAGCAAAATTAGCACAAGCGCCATTTGTTAAAGTTGAAGCCACTAAATATACTGAAGTTGGATATGTAGGTAGAGATGTAGAACATATAATACGTGATTTAATGGAAATTGGCATTGTTATGATTCGAGAGAAAAGAAAAAAAGAAGTTGAAGCAAAAGCTCATTTAGCAGCCGAAGAAAGAGTTTTGGATGCTCTGGTTGGAGAATCATCTACAAAAGCAACACGTGAAAATTTTAGGAAAAAATTAAGATCAGGTGAGTTAGACAATAAAGAGATTAATGTTAAAATTAAAGATAACCGCAATAACACTTCTAGTTTTGAAATTCCAGGAATGCCTGGAGCACAAATGGGGATGTTGAATCTAAATGATATGTTAGGAAAAGCTTTAGGAGATAAATTTTCAAGCAAGAAAATGACAGTTAAGAATAGTTATGAAATCTTGATTGAAGAAGAAGCCGACAAATTATTGGATGATGAAAAAATAGCACAAGAAGCAATAAAAAATGTTGAAAATCATGGAATCGTTTTTATAGATGAAATTGATAAAATATGCGCTCGTGAAGGAAGACAAGGCGCTGATATCAGTAGAGAGGGTGTGCAACGTGATTTGCTTCCTTTAATCGAGGGTACAACGGTGCCGACAAAGCATGGATCTATTAAAACTGATCATATACTCTTCATAACCTCAGGGGCTTTTCATTTGGCTAAACCATCAGATTTATTACCGGAATTACAAGGAAGATTACCAATTAGAGTTGAGCTTACTGCATTAAGTAAAGATGATTTTGTAAAAATTTTAAAGGATACAGAAGCCAGCCTAATAAAACAATATGTTGCATTACTTGGAACAGAAAATGTCATTCTTGAATTTACTGATGATGGTATTAATGAAATTGCAAGTATAGCAGCTGAGGTTAATTCATCTGTTGAAAATATTGGGGCGAGAAGATTACATACAATAATAGAGCGGGTGTTAGATGAAGTAAGTTTTAAAGCCACGGATATGGATGGAGAAGTAGTGATAATAAATGCAGAGTATGTAGATAAACATATTGGTAATTTATCTAAAAATACAGATTTATCAAAATTCATTCTATAGAAAAATTTTATTTGCTTTTTAACAACACATAGTAAGCACCAGACCCACCATGCTTCTGGTGAGAAAACCTGAAACCATTTACCATATTAAAAAAATTTTGTTCTTTTAACCAAATCGGTAGCTTGGTCTTCAGGACACCGACTGCATTAAATTCCTTATTATTATCTATTCGACCCTTACCTGTTACTACAAGCACTAACTTTAAATGATCTTGGTATGATTTTACAATAAAATTATATAACAAATCATACGCTTCTATTTGATTGAATCCATGTAAATCAAGAGTTGCCCCTATTTCTACATTTCCTCTTGTCATTCTTTGGTTTGTTCTTCTGTCAATACCTGTATATTGAATATTTTGTTTTACTTTTAATTGATTAGAATGTTCGGTTATTTTCTTTAAATTTTTATTAGAATTATGACTGGATAATATATTTTTTTCATTAGGTTGAAATAGATCTTTTTTACTATCCTCATGAGGTTTTTTATTAACTTTCAAAGGCTGAATTGAGGAAGTAATTTCTTTCCATAAATTTAAATCTTCTTCTTTTAATTTTTTAACCATAGAAATCAACTTCATCTTTTAATAGAAATATTATTATATTACCTTTTTCTTTCATTTTACCAGCTATTTGACCCGCGTCATAACCAGATCCAAAAAATATATCACCTCTTATAAATCCCTTTATTGCCGATCCTGTATCTTGAGCAATCATCAACCTTTGAAATTTTTCTATACAACTTATTTTCTTTGAAGGAGTTATTGTTTCAAGCCAAATTGGTGTATTAATATCATAAATAGACAAATCAACAGCCAGTGATCTTTCAGGAGTTAATTCTATACCGGTTTGTCCAATAGCATGATAGTCATTATTTTCATTTACATGTTGTTTAAAAAAAATATACGATTTATTTTTATTTAAAATATCATTCATTTTATTTGAATTATTTTTAAACCAATTTTTTATAGCATCCATTGATATCTCTTGTTCTTCAATAAAACCAAGAGATACTAAAACCTTACCAATCGAAGTATATGGAAATCCATTTTTAGCTGCATAGGTAAATATTTTAGAAGTTCCATCTGTAAATATTAATTTACCTGATCCTTGTATGTGCATAAAATACGCTTCTATAGGATCTTTTAACCAAGCTAAAACATCAGTTTTTTCAAGAGTAAAATTATTAATCATTTCTCTCGTCGGGGGAATAATAAATTTGTTATCAATTTGTAATAAATGGGTATATCCAGTAATCATATTACTTTTTATCTTAATATTTTCACATTTAATTAAATTTTTTGGTGGTGCGTATAATGGTATATAATATTCTTCAGATCTAGTATGTGATGCTTCTAAATATGGCTCATAATATCCAGTAAATAAACTAGTTATTTTATCGTAATCAAAAAATTTATAAGGGATATAATTTTGTTCAAAAAAATATTTTGGATTTTTTGAATTATGTATTTTATCTAATAAACTAGATATCTTTTTAGATTTAGGAGAATGTCTATACTGAAAAATTATCCCTCTTTTCAAAGCTTCATAAGCTTCAATATGACTATCATGATCCCAACCATTAATTTCTTTAAAAGAAATTCTTTTAAAGTGTTTTTTCAAATTATGCATCATTATTTTATTTAAAAAATTTTTATCTTTAGTGGGAAGATTTTATATCTATCACTTTCCAATTAGGGTTTTTAGATTTCATATCTTTTTCAAAAATCCAGACTTCTGTTTTCTTATATTCTTGTATTTTATCTAAATTATTTTCATTTACGACTTCGTGTTTTAACAAAGAACCAATTTCACCAACTAATTTTACTGTTATCTGTGCAATACTTGATCTCAATTCAATAGATAAAATCTCACTAGATAATACTCTAATTAATGTATATTCTAATAATTCATTCTTACTTTTTCTTCTTTCTATTGCATCAGTAAATGTGATTTTAACATCTTCTCTAAGTAAATTATTCAATACATTATAATCTTCTTCTGAATAAGCTATCAGAACCATTTCATATGCGATTTTTGTCCCATCACAAAATGTATTTACACTAAAATCATTATCAAATTTTGATATTTTTGCAATTTGATCTTCTAATAATGAATTTTTTGTTATTTTATTTTCTTTTTCATTAGGAATTGGAGCTTCTAAAATTGTTTTCTCGTTATGTATATCTATGCTTTCATGTTTTTTATTATTAAAATCATATACATTAGTTCTTTTTTTTTCGTGACCCGTGCGTCGCCCTAAATTATTAAATAAAGCTATAAAAATTACTATTACAACTATCAAAAGAATTAAATTTTCAATCATCACTTATCTCTTTTTTAAAATTAAGTATATTAATTATATATCGACAATTCAGAATAATCTATAATATGCTACTATCTATAAATATTATATAAAGCTTAAAATATGAAATTGTTTATTTTTCTTACGTTAATACTATCAATTATATATTTCGAAGTAGAGTTATTTAAGACTATTAGTGACTCAATAGGTTTTTCAGTAACATTATTTCTTATAATAATAACAGGACTTCTTGGTTTTTTTTTAATAAAAAAACAATTTATTGAAATAATAACTAGTTTAAATAAAAAAAATACAAATAACCAAGAAAAATTAATAGAGTTTTTAGAGGTTCTATTTCTCCCTATATCAGGTTTTTTATTATTTTTGCCTGGTTTTTTTACTGATATTATTGGTTTTATATTACTAATAAAAATCATTAGAAAATATTTATTAGCAAAAATTATAAAAGCAAAAAAGAGAAAGCAAGATGCAAATTTTATTGATATAGACTACACAATTGTTGACGAAGATGATGAATATGATAAAATTAAAAAATTAAAATAAAATATAGAAGTAGCATGGAAAAAGTTCAAAGTAGTTTTAAATGTTTAAGTCAGTATATTAAAGATTTATCTTTTGAAAATCCCAAAACACCCAATATTCTTCCTCATCTAATAGGAAACCCAACTATCAGTGTTGGTGTTAATGTAAATGCTATATCAATTGATGATGCAAAAAATATATTTGAAATAGAATTAACAATTAATGCACAAGCCAAAAAAAAAGATGAAATTGTTTTCATAGCAGAACTTGTTTACGCAGGAGTTATAGAGTTAGTAAACGTTGATGAAAACCAAAAGTCTTTTATTGTTCTCGTTGATGGTGCAAAAATGATTTTTCCTTTTGCAAGAAGAATTTTAGCTGATTTAGTAAGAGATGGTGGCTTTCCCCCTTTGTATATTGAACCAATAGATTTTTTAGAATTGTATAAAAATAATATTCCTAGTCATCTTAACAGCTAAATTAATTATAAATATCCCAAAGCGGCTTATTATGCATTGATTTAATATATAATTTATGTTCCTGTAAATCCTTTGAACTTAACCTTTCTGGTAATTCTTTTTCTCTTTTATTTTTTATAATATCAATTTTTTGAATGCCTTCTTCAGTTTCTTTATCAAGCAAAAGCCCGTGCTGACGACCACCAATTAATTCCATATAAACTTCAGCAAGTAATTCACAATCTAAACGTGCATCATGATAATCTCTTTTATTGTTATCAATACTATATCGCCTACATAAGGCATCAAGACTATTTGGTGACCCCGGGTGCTTCTCTCTTGCTAATTGTAGGGTATCTATCACACGATTAAACTTTAATTTCTCTAATCCTATTAAAGTTAGTTCATGATTCAAAAAATTCATATCAAACTTAGCATTATGAATTAATAAAATTGAGTCCTCAATAAAAAATAAAAAATCCTCAACGATATCTCCAAAAATAGGTTTATCCGATAAGAATTGTTCTGTTAATCCGTGCACCTTGAATGCACCTTCTGGCATATCACGCTTTGGATTTATATATGTTTGATAACATTTACCGGTAGGAATATGATTAATTAATTCAACACATGCTATCTCTACAACTTTATCTCCATTTTTTGGATCCAATCCAGTTGTTTCTGTATCGAGTACTATTTCTCTCATAAATTCCTACTTTATATTACCTAGAATTGTATTATAGATATTAATAACTTGTTTTTTTGTTGTCTCTATTTCTAAATTATTAATAACATAGTCTGCTTTTGCACATTTTTCTTCATCTGATATTTGTCTATTTAAAATATTTAAAAATTTTTCTTTATTCATGTCTTTGCGTTGTAATACTCTTTTACTTTGTATTTCAAAAGGTGCTGTTATTACTATAACTACATCTATAAAATCATGTATACCTACTTCGAATAATAAAGGTATTTCTATAAGAATTAATGGATTTTTATTTTTTATTGACTCATTGATAAAATTAATTTGCTGACTCCTGACCAAAGGATGTATAAAACTTTCTAAAATTTCTAATTTTCTTTTATCTTTAAATACAATTTCAGCGATTCTTTTTTTACAAATGTTATCTTTCTCATACTCAGAAAAATTATCTTTTATAAACTTTAAAACTTCTGGATTTTGATTATATATCAAATTAACAGCATCATCTGAGTTGAAAACTGGTACTGACAAGTCCGCAAATAATTTTGCAACCGTTGTCTTTCCCATACCTATAGATCCCGTTAAACCTATTACAATCATTTTTTAATATACCCCGCCTGCCTTAAGAACTTTAATAATTGAAACAAAGATATCCCTTGAATTGAAAAAAAATCGCCGTCAATTTTTTTAAATAACTGAATCCCCAAACCTTCTATTTCGTAGCCTGCTACAACTTTATTAATTTTATTTTTCATTGAAGTAGCATATGATCCAATAAATTCATCCGTAAAATCTCTCATATACATCTTACTAATTTCAGTGTGTTGCCAGATTTTCCTTGAATTTAAAACACACACGTTTGAAGTAATTAAATTATGTTTTTTTCCTTTTAATTTCTTCAAATCAGTTAGAGCATTACTTGTGTCGCGTGGTTTATGAAAAATTTCATTATCACATTCTAATATTTGATCACATCCAATAATTAATTGTTCTGGGTACTTCTCTGACACTTTCATTGCTTTTTCTTCAGCAAGCGTAAGAGCAAGATCTTTAACTCGAAATTGTATATTTTCTTGATATTTTTTTTGTATTTGACGCTCATCTATCATTGAATCCACTGAATCGAAATGAAGGCCTGCATTTTTTAAAATATTTATTCGTATAGAACTTTTTGATGCTAAAATAATTTTATGATTTATCATTTTTTTCACTATTTCTGGATCTTTGATAGTTCATGATTGCAGCAGCTGTTTCTTCTATAGATCTTCTAGTTACATCTATTACAGGCCAATTATTTCTTGCAAACAATCTCTTTGCAAGAATTATTTCCCTTGAAACAACATCTTTATCAACATAAGAAGAATCACGACCAGCATTAAGAGATTCCAGTCTATTTTTTCTAATTTGTACAATTCTTTCCGGACTAGCTATTAAACCTACAATCAACGGGTCTTTTAATTTTTCCAAATCATCTGGTAAAGGAATATCTAAAACAAAAGGTACATTAGCTGTTTTCATTCCATGATTTGCTAAATATATACTAGTAGGTGTTTTTGATGTTCTACTAACACCTACTAGGATTATATCGGCTTCACTTAAATTACCCGTCATTCGACCGTCATCATTAGCCATGGTATAATTCATAGCTTCAATTCTTTTAAAATATTCTGTATCCAAAACATGTTGAGCTCCAACTTTAGGAGACCATTCTGCGTCAATATATGAATTTAATACTTCGTGTACTTTATCTAATGGAGCAACTATTGGTAAGTTTAGTTTTTTACAAATAACTTCTAGTTTTCTTCTAAGGTCAAGATTTGAAAGTGTAAAAAAAACAATACCTGGTTCTTTTTCTATATTTTTTATAACATTATCTAATTGTTTTATACTTCTAACTAAGGGATAAACATGTTCTATTGACTCTATATTCCTATATTGAACAATCACAGCCTTTGAAACAACGTTCAGAGTTTCTCCCGTTGAATCGCTGACTAAATGAATATGAAAACTAGAATTTATTTTTTTTTCCATTGTTAATAACTTTGTAATTTCATGTATAAACCGTGATATTTCATATTTTAATTAAAACTATCCTACTTCTTAGTTTTTTTTTCCACATTAGATGTCCTGTTAATATCTTTATCAACAGGGTAATTGTTGTGTATATTAACAATAATTTCACACACCTATTAACAACTTTATTAACAATAACAATAATAAATAAATATACTAATAAACTAATAAAAACATGTTAGTATAAGTATAATTTATAAAATTTATTAACAATATGTATAATTATTATTAATAGAAATAATTACTGCTATTATAATCTGATAAAAGTATTAATAAAAAATAATAACCGTAATGCACAGAGTAACAACAACAACAATTATAATATTAATATATTACTGAAATGACTATACTTAATAAAGTTATATCTGGTGAAAAAATCACCCCTCCGCCTATATGGTTAATGAGACAGGCTGGTAGATATTTACCTGAATATAGGAAAGTTAGATCTGAGGCCGGTAGTTTTTTAAATCTATGTTACTCCCCTAAACTTGCTTCAGAAGTTACACTACAACCAATCGATAGATTTGATTTTGATGCTGCTATAATTTTCGCAGATATTTTGTTAATTGTTGAAAATCTTGGCTTTAACCTTCATTTTAATGAAAAAAAAGGTCCTGTAATTGAAAATTGTTTAATTAATCAAAAACAAATTATCAAATATCAAAAAATAAAAAATTCACCTTTACTAAAAATTGGTGAAACAGTTTCTTTAACAAGAAAAAAATTAGAAAAAAATAAGTCATTAATTGGTTTTTGTGGTGCTCCATGGACTGTTGCCACTTATATAATAAATGGTGGAACCACTACATCTTATGAAAAATGTATCCAATGGGCACATGATAACTATGAATATTTTATGGAAATGATAAATTTATTAGTTGAAATTTCATCTGAATATTTAATTATGCAAATTGAAGCAGGTGCTGATATAATTAAAATATTTGATACTTGGTCTGGTGTTTTAAATGAAAATGATTTTAATGATTGGGTTATTATACCCACACATAAAATTGTACAAAATATTAAAACAAAGTATCCTCATATAAAGATAATTGGATTTCCGAAGAATTGTGGTTATCTTTACGAGGATTATATTAAAAAGACATCTGTTGATGCAGTTGCTGTAGATCCCGATCTTGATATGTTATATTGTAAAAATACGCTACAAAAATTAACTGTAATACAAGGTAATATTTCTCCCGAAGTTCTTAGAATAGGTGGAGATACGATGAAAAAAGATATTATTAAAACATTAGATACATTTGGTGATTATTCATTTATAATGGGTCTTGGTCACGGTGTTTTAAAAGATACTCCTGTAAATAATGTTCTAGAATTTGTTGATATAGTAAGAAAATATAAAAGAATATAATGTTTGATAATCCATATTTATATATAAAATCATTTCACATAATTTCAGTAATATCCTGGTTATCCGCTATGCTGTATTTACCAAGAATTTTTGTCTATCATGCGAAAGTTAAACCTGATAGCGAAACTTCTGAAATTTTTAAAACCATGGAATATCGTTTAGCATACTATATTATGACCCCAGCTATGATAGCTTCCTGGTTTTTTGGGTTAATTTTAATTTTTTATTTTGATGTAATTAATTTTTCTTCGGACGTATGGTTTCACATAAAATTTTTAATGGTAATAATTTTATCAGCCTGTCATGGTATTTTATTAAAAAAATTAAGATTGTTTAATAATAACAAAAACATAAATTCACCAAAGTATTTTAAATACTTAAATGAAATACCTACAATACTAATGGTAATTATTGTATTGTTAGTTATTGTAAAACCTTTTTAAAAAAATTTTAATATAAATTGTTATTTTTTAAAATATATGATACTTGTATTTTATAAATTCTTTCAAATTTCAAAAATTTCTCCAATTATACCATAAATAAACCAACAAATATGAACAAACCAACAGATATTGAAAATAACAAAGAAGTTAAACTTCAAACGTTAAAAGATAAAAAACCAGCACAATTACTTGCCTTTGCCGAAGAGCAAAAAATTGAAAACGCAAGCACCTTACGTAAACAAGAGTTAATGTTTGCTATACTGAAAAGTTTAGCAGAAAAAAATATAACAATTATAGGTAGTGGTGTTGTCGAAGTCTTGCAAGATGGTTTTGGTTTCGTTCGATCTCCAGATGCTAATTACTTGCCTGGTCCAGATGATATATACGTTAGCCCAAGTCAAATTCGTCGGTTTACATTAAGAACTGGAGATACTATTGAAGGGGAAATAAGAGGTCCAAAAGATGGCGAAAGATATTTTGCTCTTCTTAAGGTAAATACAATAAATTTTGAAAACCCAGAAAAGGCAAGACATAAAATAAATTTTGAAAATTTAACTCCTTTGTATCCTGACGAACGATTAAAGATGGAAGTTGATGATCCTACTATTAAAGATCAAAGTGCTAGAATAATCGATATAGTTGCGCCTTTAGGTAAAGGACAAAGAGGCTTAATAGTTGCGCCACCCAGAACTGGTAAAACTGTTTTATTGCAAAACATAGCTCATTCAATAACAACTAACCATCCAGAGTGTTATGTCATAGTTTTATTAATAGATGAAAGACCAGAAGAAGTTACAGATATGCAACGTTCTGTTAAAGGTGAAGTTATATCCTCAACATTTGATGAGCCAGCCTCTAGGCATGTTCAGGTTGCTGAGATGGTTATAGAAAAAGCAAAAAGATTGGTTGAGCACGGCCGAGATGTAGTAATACTACTAGATTCGATAACGCGATTAGGCAGGGCATATAATACGGTTGTTCCCTCTTCCGGAAAAGTTTTAACTGGTGGTGTTGATGCTAATGCACTGCAAAGACCAAAAAGATTTTTTGGTGCTGCTCGAAATATTGAAGAAGGTGGTTCTTTGACTATCATTTCAACTGCATTAATTGATACAGGTAGTAGAATGGATGAAGTTATATTCGAGGAATTTAAAGGAACAGGCAACTCTGAAATTATATTAGATCGTAAAGTATCTGATAAACGTGTATTTCCTTCAATGGATATTCTAAGATCAGGCACTAGAAAAGAAGAATTATTAACAGACGATTCAACTCTTAAGAAAATGTTTGTTTTAAGAAGAATTTTAAATCCA
>Ga0209425_10004847_pt1 | contig 13493 bp, 6 predicted proteins | sample COG_05_FD_184749 | JGI IMG/M metagenome (GOLD analysis project Ga0209425, IMG submission 184749) | Pelagic Microbial community sample from North Sea - COGITO 998_met_05 (SPAdes) (version 2) | ecosystem: Environmental > Aquatic > Marine > Neritic zone/Coastal water | place: Helgoland, sampling... | reverse complement strand
GGTGGTCCTCCTGAACCTGGCGGTGGTGGTCCTCCTGAACCTGGCGGTGGTGGTCCTCCTGAACCTGGCGGTGGTGGTCCTCCTGAACCTGGCGGAGTGGTATCTTCTGGAGTATTTTTATCAGAAACTTCTGATTCTTTAATATTCTTTTTATAAGGTGCAGAAGAGGGTTGTGTTGAGGAATAATCAATATTTTGTAAAACTGGCACTGCATCTTTAAGTAAATTAAACGTCTGCTCATTATTGGCAACAATAGTTAAGTTTCCTATTACTTTTTCATCAGAAGTAGAATCGATCTCAAAAACCCAAATTTTATTAATATCATTTTTGATATCTTTTTTATTATCAAATTCCTTATTATAAATACTCACAAAAGAAGCTCTGGAGCTAATCTCTGCTGATGAATCTTGTATAAATGGAAAAAGTTTCTGTTTGAATTGAACTTTTATCGAATTACCAAGTGTTATTTTTTTTGAAGTTGTTGAAAGAATTCTTGTATTGTCAAATGTATCATTATAAAAATTGTCTCCAATCCACTCAATTCCTTCTTTGCTTATGCGTATAGGGTATGATTTTGTTCTTATGTTTTTATCGAAAACTAATCCTGAGTTAAGATTTGAATACAGATAAGACAAAAACATTCCAGCTAGTAAGAAGATTAAAAATATAAATGTTGCATATTTTATTATGTCAATGAGTGGGACATCTAAAAATCTTGAATTAATTTGGATAGACTTAACATCTTCTTGTGCAGATATAGTCGGAATGCTTGACTTAAAGACAATTTCGTACATTGTATCATTGTCTAGATTGACTGCTTCATAAGGATCTCCGATTAAAGTTAGTATTCCAGTTTCATTAGCACTTATTTTTATTGGAAGGTCTTCTGTCCCAAGCTGATATTTATTACCCTTGTATTCAATTATCCAATTAACATTTGGTGAAAGATTTGAAGTTAACTGATTGATTGTGACATTAACTACAGAATCTATATTTCCAGCTTTTACTTCAAATTCAAATTTAACACTCTGTTCACCCTTAAACACCTGTTTATCTGAATCTATAGGTCCAGTAATATTGTTATATTCTGGTGCTTCCAAGATTTCGATAATATTTGATGTAGCTACATCAGCAGGAATTTTTTTTCCTTTTGATAGTTCATAAACAACTTCTGTCTGAAGCTTTACTTTTGCTGGTAACGATTCATCTGGAGTAATACATGCTCTGTGACCGCGGGGTATTTCTGTGGCATTTAAAGACTTTAAAACTGAACCATCTGAGGGATCTACGACAAGAAGTTTCACATTAGCATTAGGTGGTGGTGCATCATTGACATAGGAAATGTCAATACATTCTTCTTGGCCAATTCTTAAAGGTACTTCTTTGGGAATTTTTGGAACTAATTTTGTATACAAATTAGTAGTCCAATTTACAGTTCTATTTTGTGGGTCAGTAGCTGTTAGGGAAAATTTCCAATTTCCAACCCATGAATTTTTTTCAGGATCAAAATTAATTATAATTTCCCCTACTTCTTCGCTATACCACTCAATTTCTATCTGAGTATCCCCAAATTGAGTTTTGTTTAGCCCGCCAGGAGAGATCGTTTTTAAATTTTCTTGTATATTAAGTGCAGGTGGGGGTTCGATATATAGTTCTATATCTCCTATATTTCCTGGAGTTGTTAAATTCATTCTGATTATTCCGGTTTGAGTGCCAACACCAACAGAGAGTTCATAAAAACACTCTCGATCAATTGTAGATACACATGTATTTTCAGTATCCAGCTCAACTCTTTCTTGGTTGAAACTTGCAGCTCTAATATTATTTGCGATATTTAAAAATGCACCGAGTATATCTGTTGCATCTTCTGCTAGAAAAACTTTGGATTTCAAATAAATTGAGGGCGAGGAATAAGAGCCATTTCCTGAAATTGTATAATCTATTGTTTCACCTAAAAATGTTTGTAAATAAATAATGTCATTCGGATTTCCGAGATGAACTCCAATTAAAAATATACCCTGAGATCTTAGGCTTTCAAAATTATCTCCTATAGTTTTAAAACTATCCTGAGGTGCACCGTCACTCATAAATAACCAGATTTCACATGAGTCAGATATTTTTTTAGTGGTAAACATTTGATTCGCAATGCTTAATGCACTTAAGTATTCAGTACCCCCACTCTCTTCATTCATGTCTAATTTATAATTGTTTAGATTCTGCTTGGTGAGGTTACTATTTGTTAAATCAGTCCATGGAAGAATTAGATTAGAAGTGTTTGCAAAAGAACTCCAAGATATCTCAATATCAACATTTTCAGACTCGCTCTCCTTCAACTCTTTAGTTATTTTTTGGAGACCTAGGGTGATAGCTGTTGACGATATCCCTCTTAATCCTTTTGGATCTGTACTTGCTGTAGATCCTGATGTGTCAACTGTTATATGAATTGATGCTGCTTTTTTCTGATTAATACACGTTGTTAAGTCCTTCTCCCACTGTTCTTTTTCCTCTGCATAAAGGTTTTCAGGGACACTAAGCAACATTACCGTTATCAAAAATAATAAAAATATTTTTTTCATTTTAAAAACTTGTAAGAAATTCTTCATAAGCCAAGTCGTAACCGATTTCCCAAGACAAGTATGTAGCAAATAATATATAGGCGTAAAGTAAAGTTTTTGATGTTACGACGGTAAAGTCAGGTGAGTAGTTTCTGCTGCTAGATATAGATTTGTCGATAGTTAGAAATATTAACAAACAAACAAACCCAGCTGCATGAATGATTAAAGCTAGGTACAAATACGAATTTATGTTCAAAATATTTAAGAAGAAAAAGATTGAAATTATGAATAGGCCTATATGGATTGAAAATAAAGTAAGCGGAGGTTTGTTTAATTTTTTTCTAACCATTATTTTATCTTAACAATTTTGAACAAGATTTTGAAGATAATTATATTCTTGAGTGGTAATTGTTAATTCCCATAAATACTTTATATTTATCCAATTTGCACCGTATTCACAGTGGTAGTTAACATTTGGAGGCATCCATTCATGTGGAGGTTTTTTTCCTTTTGAACGATTTTCTCCTTTTTCTACAGCAATCAGGTGATCTTCGAATACATAAATATCATTTGCATATTCAAATCTTTTGTACTCTGGCCATAGATAAGCTCCAGAATAAAAAGCATCATAAAGGGGTACAAAATGATCAATATCTACATCACTTGCAAAATAGAATGTTGAATCTGTATAGGGATCATACCACTCGCCTGAGTCAACTGTGCAATTGTTACTATCTCTAAAAGAAACGGAAGATAACGATTCAATTAATAAGACTTCAGCTCTTGTGTTTTGGCAATCACCGTCTTCGTCAACCCAAGAACCAAAGTATAAATCTCTATCGTAAGAAGGAACCGATGAAAAGTTATCATTAATCACCAGAAAATTTAATTTCTCAATAGAAACATCAGCATCAATTTTTGTATTTGAGGTGTTGTTAGTTTGTTGAGTGGATTGTGTAGAGTTATTTTGTAACAAAGTAGTTGTTGTACTTGATTGATTTACTTGTGGAACCATAGGAGATTGTTGATTGGTTGTTTCTGGTAGAATTTGTAAATTAAATCTTCCTGCAATGATGAGAGAAAATAATCCAATAAATAATATTGTTATAGCTTGTTTTCTTGTAATAACTCTTAGAAATGAATACCCAAATATACCAGTTGTTCCAATAAATATTGCTATCAATCCTGAGATTAAAAATAAAATTGATAATATTTCATTCATAAATAAATCCTTATCAGAGTTTACCGTTTAAAATTTGGGTGAGTCAATAGTTTTTAACTTACCAAAGTATTCAAGTGGGTTTCCTTTTTCTTTTTCATAATATCAAGAGGAATGAAGTTCTTTTTATTTATTTGTTATGTGACAGAGTAGGTTATTAAATTTAAAATAAAATAATGGCAATTTTTTATCCAACTAATCCTAATTTTGTAAATAAATCTGAAAAAAAAGTTTATGAGAGCCTTTCGTCGCTGAGTGATAGTTGGCACATTTATACAAACATGAGACAACATATAACTATATTTGAAAAGGTAAGTCGGGGGGAAATTGATTTTATATTAATTCATCCTTTTTTTGGGATTATCTTAATGGAAGTCAAAGGTTTTGGTATCTTCTCCAAAGATGGAAATTGGTACAGGACTAAGACTGTACCAGGAGAGGGTGATAGGGAAAAACGTATAAAAAGTCCCTATATGCAAATCGAAAATGCACGAGGAAATCTTAAAGATTTTTTATATGAACACAAGGAAGCTTTCAACCCAATGATAAAAAATTATTCTGATATTAATAAAATAACTATTCACACACTGGTCGTGTTTCCATATCTTCCTAGCTTTGAAAACTTAGGAATAGAGTCTGAAAAAAATAATACTGTTACCCAAGTAGACTTAGAAAATATTGATAAATTCTTAAAATCAAACATCCCCAAATTAAAATTTAAGGACTTCAGAAAAATACAAGATAAATTAAAAGAAATCATCATTCCAGATATAAATACAGTACCTATGAGAGGTTTAACAAGAGATATTGAACAAAAGCTAATGTCATCAACAAAAGAACAGTCAATAATATTGAACTCTATTTTAGAAAATAATTCTAAAATATTTGTAACAGGCCCAGCTGGATCTGGAAAAACGGTTTTAGCGGTTGACGCTGCAAGAACCTTTTCTGAAAACGGAAAAAAGGTGCTCTTTCTTTGTTATAACCAAAACCTGGGAAAGTATCTAAAAATTCTTTTACAAGATTATATAGAAATAGAGGTTTATTCTCTTTTTAGTTTCTTTTCAAAGATAAATATTAATCTTAAAGATTCTGGAACTGCACACTTATCCCCCACAGATGCGGCGCCATTGATAGCTGAACTGTTTAGTGATAACTTTGATAAATTTTCAAATGATTTTGATGTACTTATTATTGATGAGGCACAGGACTTTTCCCCTTTGTTTTGGCCAACATTTGAATTATTAACTGAAAATAAAAAATGGTTTATTTTTGCTGACAAAAAACAGGCGATTACTCACGTAGATTGGACATTACCTGATTTGAATAATGAATCTTGGCTTAAGTATCCTTTAACGAAATACCTACGTAGCACTAAGGAAATATCAGAAAAAGTTCTAAATGTTTTTGACCTTGAGCAACTACCTACAAGTATAAGCGGTATTGAGCCAGAATTTCAACTTAGTAAGGGCGATTGGATTAGCAGTCTGGAATTACTTTCAAGTACTGTTGAAAAACTTTTTGAAGAAGAAGGTTATGAATCATCTCAGGTCCAAATTTTAATTCCACATAGTAGGTATTTAGACGAAGTTGAACAAGCAGGGTACAAAGAAAATAAGAAAATCGGAGGTATCAAAGGTATTAACATAGAGTCGATATACAAATTTAAAGGTTTAGAAAGTGAAGTTGTATTATTACTAGCTCCAAATTTGGAGAGTTTAAAATCCGAAAACACTTCAGATATAAAAAGCTTAATGTATGTAGGCATGTCTAGAGCAACTACTTCTTTAATTGTAATTGGCAATCAAGAAGTTAAAGAGTTAATGAACTGGGATCAATAAGTGTCCTATGAAAATTAGATAGCTTTAGAGAATTTAAACTTTGATAATGTAAATTCGTTAATTTTGGAGATCCTATTACAACACTTAAGCACTGTGCTCTTGATAGTGCGACATTCATCCTATTGTAATTTAATATAAAATCTATTCCTCTAGGCGCGTCTTCATAGTTTGAAGCAGCTAAGGAAACAATAACAATTGGAGCCTCTTGACCTTGAAATTTATCTACTGTACCAACTCGAAATTTTTCTCCTAATCGCTTCCCGATTTCATAAACTTGAAGATTGTAAGGTGAAACAATCAAAATGTCTTCTTCAACTATTTGTCTCACCTGACCAGCTAGATTGATTTCGGAATTTAGTAATTTTCCTGTTATGTCCTCCAGAGCATCTATCTCTTCAAAGCTTGCTTGTGTATTTCCTTCGTGTTCTACGTTTATAAATTGAATACCTGAAGGCATTAATGGCTTTTCATAGCTGTCTAAAAATCTCTGTGAAGTCAAGGGGTCATTCAACAGCCTATTGTCATAAAAAAAGGTTGATATAAAACTGTTAATTGTTGGGTGTAGCCTGTAAGTTTTATCCAAAAAAACACCGAGTTCCTCTTGAATAGTCACACTATCTCCAACTAAGTACTCCAGGGTTGTAAAACCATTATTGTTAGGATGAGAACCTTTCTTTACTTGTGGTAGTTGCTGTGGATCTCCTATTAGAACTAAATTCTTTGTAGACTCTGTAGCTGCCAGTGTCGTTGCCAAGGGAACTTGACCAACTTCATCAATAATTATAAAATCAAACTGATCTTTGTGTTTTTTATGACAAATTCTGTTAATGAAAGTTGAAAGGAGATTAGATTTTTCTAATTGGCTAGCTGTTGCTGATCTAATGTGATCAATTTCTTCAATTTCTTTTTTTATTTCGTCACTACCTCCAAGAAAATCTATCACTTCTTCATCGTTAAGGTAGTGACTTACTTTTTTCGCTAAATTTAAACTCGATGCGTAATTTGGCGCTACTAAACCTACTTTGTATCCATCGTGATAAAGTTTTGCAATTACTTCACCAAGCATTGAAGACTTTCCTGTACCAGGTGGACCTTGAATTGCTAAAAATGTATTGTGCATTTTTAGACAAATCTTATAAATATCGTCACTTGAAGGGTTCTTTGAATTAGCTATGGAAATATCACTACTCGGTTTTTTTTCTAAGATTTGATTAATAATCTCAGGCAAATTTTTAGTTTCGATGAATTGATCACAAATGTTTTTTAATGCTTTGAAAGGACTGTCGGCAACGTTTCCATACTTTGCTGGCACGGGGTTAACTATTGCACTTGCTGATTCAAACCTAAACACAACTGAAGAATCATGGTCATGTTTAGTTTTCCATTGTTTTTCAGAAATATCAAAAGTTAATACAAAGGGGGACTCTCTGATATCCGATACTGTTGCATAAAACTCTACATCTTCATAGCTGTTATTTGTTGGTACTAAAAGAATTACTTCATCACTTTGCTTAACTTTTTTAAAGGTGTTGTCTAAACATTCATAAGAAAGACGGTAATAATTGTCTAATAATTCTGGCTTTTCTAAAAGTTTTAAATATGCAAAACTACTGGCGTTATAAACTTTTTCTTCAACTGGTAATTCTAATAAATTAAATAACTCCCAGAAATCTGCCTTTTTTTCTCTCCTGTAGTAGCCAAGTATTGTTGACATAAAATTTTTAGATTCTTCAGTTACAGTTTTGGTAACTAAATCATTAATCAATTCTTCGTACTTTTGTAGTTCAATGTCTTCCTCAGAAGGTTCGGTGCTTTCTTTTTCTTGATATTCAAATAAATATGGATATTCATCTTTCATGCCTCTTAACCAAACACACACAGCCTCTGTTGCGAAACAATCATCCATGTTATACATAAGAATTTCATTTTTAAGATCTTCATTATTTGTTGATAAATATTTTTCAAAATAAAATATTGAATCTATTCCAGAATTTAGGTCTAATTCTCTTTTGTAGCCTGGGATTTCTTCGATCCGCTTTAAGCTGTAGGAGTCCTTACCGATGATAAATGATTTTCTTATAACTTGATAAAGATCAACTAACCTTCCATCTTTTATCCACTTATCAATAATTATTTCATGTAAACCAAATTTTTGTGCTGATTTCAACAAAGATGTTTTTTCATAATGTGCATAATGATATATTTTGAGACTTGGAAATTCCTTAATTCGCTTTTCTACCCAGTTAACAAACTGATCAAAAATATACTTTTCTTCAAGTTCTGATTCGGCCCATAAATCGTCTTTGAAAACTAATTCTCCAGAATTATCTTTATAAGCTACACCATATAAGTACTCTAATGTATCTTCAGATCGGAAATTATAAAATGGGTATCCTTCGAGATCAAAGTAAATGTCTCCAGGTTGTTCATCTGGAAGTAACGTATGCAACCAATGAACAGATTCCTCTTCATTCCGGAGCTCTATATGAGTAAAATCTTGATTTGATTTTTTCTGAGCATTTGCTTGCCGTTTAATTTTATCTAATGTTTGATGAGGAATTTTGTCTAAAAAGTCATCTTCAAGGTCAATTAGTTGATTTGCAGTATTTATGTTATTTTTTTCAAGAATGTCAATTTGCCTACTGTTAATATCTGCAACAAGTTCAAGTGCATCATTGTCTTGCCAAAATTTATTTGCTGCATCACTAAACTCTTCAAAAAACTCCCATTTTCTAGGCGTGGGGCGCTCATCGATAGAATAGTTACTAACCTCATCTAAGAATTTGTCTTTTAGATCTATAAAAAATTTGTAGTATTCGAATAATTTAAAACTCTCAACCTGTTGGTTGCCAAGAAAAAACCAGCCTTTTTCTGGTAATGTATTTTGGTATTCTTCAAGCATCCAAGAGTATCCGCATACCTGTAATAAAAACTCTGGTTTAACCTGCTTAGCAAGCTTTGCATCCATAACTTCATATAATTTATTTTCTTTATTGTAAATTAAAAAATCTGCCCTTCCGATAAAGTTTTCTCTTCTTAATGTCGGCTGAACAATAACGTCGGTGTTTGATAAAATTAACTCTCTGCTTTCAATCTCAGAATTTAATGGGTTTTGAATTTGTTTTACAGAATCATACTTATCAATTAAATATCTTTTGGCATCATCTTCATTTTTTTCTGACCTAAGAAGCAAAGAAGAATTATGAACCATATCACTCTCTAAGAAAACAGTTCCAGGATTTTCAAGGTTAGCCCAAGTTGCCCAAGATGAATAAGGCGATCTAAAAAATCTTACAATATCTGTAATGCTGAATTCTAATTTGTCTTCTATTTTTTTCATTTAATTTGTATTCATAGGGACTTTAGGAACTCATCTAATTCTTTCAGTACTTTACTCTTATCGTTAAACCAGTCAGTAGACCAAATTCTAAAAAACTTCCAACCTAGATTTTCAAGGTTTCGTTGTCTGAGCCTGTCCCTGTCTCTTGCAGATCGTGATGAATGATATCTTGCACCATCAAACTCTACAGCTAGTAACCATTTTCCAGGTAGATCTTTTTCGGCAACAACAAAATCAATAAAATAACCAGAAACGCCGTACTGTGGTTCAACAATGTACCCTAATCTTTCAATTGCTCTTTTAATTTGTTGTTCTATTGGATTCATAGGAGGTTTAGAAACTAATCTATTATCAAAAGCATTTAGACCCGCTATGCCTTTTTCGCTATCTGGAGCTTCGGATTCAAGCTTGAAGTAAGCCAGTAGTGATTTAAACATTTTTAATCCATCTGATTGCATTCTTGAATCTAAAAGTTCCTCATGGGTAATGGTTGAAACAACTGTCATTGCTTCTTTTGCACGACTTGCTGCAACATTTAGCCTTCTATCGCCATTTTGTTGATTTATAGGTCCAAAGTTGTAAATTATTCTTCCTTCACGTTTTCCGTATCCAACAGATAAAATTACAAAATCCCTTTCGTCTCCCTGTACTGATTCTAAATTTTTAATTCTGAAAGGCTCTACCGAGTCTTCCCACTTTTCTATATATTTAGAAACATGAGACTGTTCTTCATATTCTTTAAAAAACAAATCTTCTATATTTTTCATATGTGATGATCCAAATGCGATTACAACTAAAGATTTGTCTGGGTTTTGTAGCATATGGTTTGAAACTTCTTCACAAACAGCTCTCACTTCGTCAGGATTGGAACCTTCGTTTGAGTTTTGATCTGTATCGACTTTTACAAATTTTATTGCATCTAAGTTAGAAATTCCGGGAATAGTATTTAAATTGTATTTCATCGAAATATTTGAAGTGGTAATTAGACGTTCATCTTTACTTCTGTAATGATATTCCAGTTGTTTGTTTCCCATAGGATCGATTATCGAATCCATCACATCCAAAATTGAGTCAAAATCTTGTGTAAGTGTAGTGAAATCATCTTGGAGTTGTGTTTTGAAAAAGTTTGTAGGTGGAAGTTGTTTGGAATCTCCTGCAACTACTAATTTTTTTCCTCTAGCTATAGCTGTAACAGCAGAGGAAGTTTGAATCTGACTAGCCTCATCAAAAATCACAATATCAAATAACTCTTTTCTTGGTAGGACTTGGGAAGCAACAAGAGGAGACATAACCCAACATGGCTTAACTCTGAGCATAATATCTTCAGCTTCTTCTAGTATTTTCCGAAAATTAGCTTGTCGACGTCTTTTATTTGACTCGGTCTTAATTTTAAGAGCCTGGTTCGAATACTCCGATTTTGCTTTTGCTAAATTTTGATTATATTGTTTTTTAATTTGTTCAATATTTTGCGCGATACGTCGTTCACCATCAAGTTTGCTATATTGTTTAATTAATTCGGTTTTGTATTCAGAAATATCAGTCAAATTATCATGGTAAATATTATTTAAAATAGTCTTAAGAATTATTGCCTTAGTAATATTTTCAAGATTTTCTTTATTACCTAAGTCAAATATTCTGAAATATTGAAAATTAAACTTCACTAAAATTTTATATATTTCTGCAAGTTGTTTTAAGTCGCTAACTATTGGAGAATCTAGAAGTTTACTCAAAACTGATGACAGTTCTTCTAGAGAACTGAACTCATTTATTCTTATGTTTGTATTCTCCTCTACATACTCTCTGCTGCCTTGTAGTTCCTCAAATATGTCAGCTATGTCAGCAGTGGCAATAGTTAATTCATCAATTTTTTGAAAATCGAATTTATATGATGTGAGAAGATTTTTAGCAGCAATAACGTCTCTCGCATTATCTTCAATAGTCTTTTTTGTAATAAAAAACTTTCTCAGTTGAAAAGGCTTTAGTTTTAAGAAAAGCTCGTTCTTTGCATTCTTTAATTTAGTTTCAGCATTTTTGTTATGAATTTTTTTAAACTGATCAATTTCTTCAAGTAAGCTCTCAAAGTCCTCAGAAAAAATATCTGAATTAAAAACATTTAAAACCCTATTTATACCAAGTGCAATATTTAATAGCTCATATATAGATTTAATATTTTTGAGTTCTAATTCAAATAAATTGTTTAGTTTTTTAAATAACTCTACGCTCTCTGGCTGTACCAAGCGAGAAATATTTTTAAGATTTTCAAGTAGCTGATCAGAATTTTCTTGTTCTAAGAAATTTTCATTTAACAATAAATAATTTTCCAAAAATTCAATATCAAGATTCTTATTAGAAAATATTTTATTTCTTTTCAAAACTAAAGAGATTATCTCTTTTACGTTTTCGGAAGAAAACTCTGATATTTTATCTGAGGAAACCTCTTCGATTAAATTTATAATTTTTTGATTATCAATATTGATAAGTAGTTCAGAAAACTCTTCTTGGCCTTCAAGAAAATTATTTTTATCTTCTGATGTAAATTGTTCTAGCTCTTCAAAGTTTGTTTGACCAATCTTCTTAGTTAGCTCGTTTAACTTCTTTCGAACTTCAAAAAGTTGGTTATCCAGTGTTTTATGAGATCTATCATTATGTGTTTGTACACCATTATCAATTAATTTAGAAATCTCCTCGTATATCTCTCTTTTGTTTGAAGCCTTCAATCCTTTAAACACATCAAGAATCAGAAAGTCTAAACTTTTTTCATTTAACCTTTTTAAAACAGCATCAATAGCTGCTCTTTTTTCGGATACAAATAGAATTTTTTTTGGTTCATCTAACGAGGCGCAGTAGCTAATCATATTGGCTATTGTTTGACTTTTTCCTGTACCAGGAGGACCTTGAACTATTAAGTGAAAACCTTTTCCAGCTGCTAAAACAGGTATCTGTTGAGAAGAGTCTGAATCTAAAATAAGATACTCTTCAGAGGGTTTTATAGTATCAATTTCTTCATCAGTTGGAAAAACTTTATACGTATCTCTGATTTTTTCATCAATTTTGTCACCGTTGACAGTAACAATTGCTTCTCCTAATTCATGGTCTGAGAATAATTCTTCGAATTCAGATGATCCTAGGTCTGCAACCATTGGCAAATTTGAGTAATCAAAATATCCGAACAAAGATTTGTCTTTAATCTTTATGCTCTTTACACCTTGAGCAACATAGTAAGACTTAAATGCTTCGATAGCTTCAGAAAATTTATTTATACCTATACCGTCTACAATATACTTTTCCGCGAATTCTTTAGAAGGAAGTATTCCTTTTTCATTTTTAAAATACTCAATCAAAACCTGATTTACTTCAAATTCATTTGAAATTGTTAATTTGTACTTGCCTCTTTTTTTAATAGAAACAGAAGATAAAAATAGCGGTGCTTTAGGTTTTTTGTTTTCGTCATCCCAGGTTACAAAGTGTCTTGCATATTTAATTACGGAAACACCCTTTTCCTCATTCGCTGTAGATTCTTTTTTCTGGAGTCCTTTAATCCCGTTAATAAAATCTTTTATCTCTTTATCATATTCATCCTGAAGAGTTTCTTGATCAGTTGTCATTTTGATCCTTTAGCTTTTTAATAAATTCAGCTATTTCTTCTGGTGATGGATTCCCCCCTAGTGGTTCGACTTCCTCAACTACTTCTACTTTTTCTTCTTGAATCTGCTGATATTCTTCGTTCTCTTCATGAACTTGATTTTCAAAAGGAATTATGTCTTCTTCCACAGAGCTTTCCTCAGCAACTGAAGTCTCCTCCAAATTAATATCTTCTTCTTCACTTTCTGTATCTTCGGCAATTTCTTCTTCCTCATCAATTTCTTCATCGTTATTAGGCTCCATAAAATAATCAATGATGTCTATCTCTATCTCAGAATCAATTAGCTTTTGATCAACTTCTTTAGAAAATTTTTCTAAATTAAAAAATTTAAGATTATTCAGCTCAATTTGGGATTTATAATTTTTTAAATATAAAAGTTGATTGCGACCAGTTAAATCTAGCAGCTCAGCTCTCCATGAATTTAGAGCATCTCGAATGTTACTATGTTTAACTGGTTCTTCCATTAATTCTAATTTAACATTTCTTATAACTATTTACAGGAAAGTTATTGTATTAATTTACAATTAAATATGGTAGAAAAGTCAGAACTATTTTTTAGCTCATTTACAAACAAAAAAGGTATATCTAAATTAAGTGCAAATTTTACAATTGGATTTGCCAGAAAACTTGCAGGCTTAGACGAAGATGCATATAAAAGTTTTATTAAAGATTTAAATACTGAGCTGGAGAAGTTTTAATTTAAATAGAAACAGGAACTAATCTAAATACTATTTTTATAAATATAAGAATCTTGGTAATGGTAGTTTTATTTAAGATCTTCTATATTAATGATAGGGATCTCGCTAGTCAGATTATCCAGATTCTTTTCATATTCTGACTCCTTCTCCCTAATTACTGCACCATCTGGATTAGAAATCATGCGTTCAAATTGAGG
>Ga0209425_10004845_pt1 | contig 13494 bp, 12 predicted proteins | sample COG_05_FD_184749 | JGI IMG/M metagenome (GOLD analysis project Ga0209425, IMG submission 184749) | Pelagic Microbial community sample from North Sea - COGITO 998_met_05 (SPAdes) (version 2) | ecosystem: Environmental > Aquatic > Marine > Neritic zone/Coastal water | place: Helgoland, sampling... | reverse complement strand
CTTCCGTGTCTTAAGACAAAGTACCATTGGCGCTGAAGGGCTTGACTTCCGAGTTCGGAATGGGATCGGGTATTACCCCTTCGCAATAATTACCAGGCACGATTTGATACTAGAATTAAGTCGTGATGTAAAGTTTAATATGTGGTTATTAAATCACATAAGTCTAAATTTTTAATATAATTAGACTTAATCTATTTTATTTTTTCTGTCTTTTTTGGGGTTTTAATGCATTGGATATAAAAATATAAAATAAACCAACCGCTAATCCAATCAAAATTGATATAACTAAAGTTTTTTGTAGATTTTTAATTGAATCTATTTTAATCAAAAATGAATTATAATTTATCCAACTCAATTCTAATTCTGTTAAAAGATTTATATTTTCTAGATTATTATTAAAATCTTGATATTTACGACTTTGGATAATGCTAATTTCTTGATCAATTGCCGCAAATCCTCTTGTATAATACCCTTGTTGAGATTGATCAATATCTTCAATTTTACCTTCTAAAATTCCAAGTTTTCTTGCAATTAAACTCTGTTCTTTTAAGAAATCTATTCTATTTAAGTCCAAGTTTAAAAAAACTATTTTTTGTCCCTCTAAATGATCTTTTAACTCCTGAAAAAAAGAATTTCTAAAGTTAATTAATGCTAGCTTAATAGTCTCATCAATAATTTCTATACTTTCTTTTTTATTATCCCATTCAAATTTTAAAAAATAATCAGATTTTTTTTCTACCTTATTAACACTAAAAGATTTGGCATAATAAAATATTTTTTGCTTTTGATCATCGCTAAGTGAATCTGAGATTTGGTTTTTTTTTTTTTCGATGTTATTCAAAACAATAATTAATTCTTCAGTATCATTAAGCTCTTCTATGAAACTTTCTAAAATACTATCGTTTGTAATTTCTAAATATTTATATTTAGAAGAGACATTTTGAAATTTTCGGCTCTCAAATTTAGATTGCTTTATATTTATAAAATCAGTTATTTGTCTAAATTTTGTAAACTGTGAATTTTTACTTGGCTTAATAATAACTGAACTCTGATATAAATCAGGTCTTAAAAAATTAAAACAAACACCTACTAAGATTGAAATACATATAATTAAAATAATCTTTATTTTTTCATTCCAAATAGTTCTTGTTAACTCAGTTAAGTCTATTTCATCGTGTTTAATAAAAGCATTTTTTTTCATAGGAAGACTTTTACTCTATATCTTTTTTTCTTCAATTACTTTATTTTTTGAATAAATTGATTGTAGATAAAACCCAACTGGTAAAGAATAAGTTATCATTAGCCAGTTATTAAAAAAATTACCATTAGGAGAAATGGGCCAAACAGATATAAATATTCCTGCCAATAAACATACTTGATAATTTGTAAGAAATTCCTTTTGACTTAAAATTACAGATTTAAATTGCCTTAAAGCTGCAAATAAAACATAAAGCAAACTACTAAAATAAAATAAGAAGCCTATAATTCCAGTTTCAGCTAATAATTGTACGTAAAAATTATGAGGATGTGTCATGCAAGAAGACTCACCAGTGGCATATTTTTTATCTTTACACTTTACCCTAAACATCTTTGGGCCATGTCCAAAAAGTGGTTGATCTTTAAACATATTGTAAGCTGTTCTAATTAAAGTATCATGGCCTCGTGAAAAAATAATTAATTTTTTTGATTCATCTGAATCTTGTTGTTTTAGGCTTAGATCTATTTTTTCTGACAATTTGTTTTTTTTTTCCAATTCAACTTTGCCATAATATCCTAATTCTACAGCAGGACTAACAAACATTCTGTAACTTAATTTTGGTGAATTTTGGGTAATAAAAATAATCAAAATTATTGATACAGCTAATATTGTTAGTTTAAAGTACTTATGCCCTTTGATAAGAATAATAATAATCAATGATGATAGAATTAAAAATAAAAATGCAGTTCGTTCCCCAGATATAAAAATTAATAAGTTAACTGAAATAAATAAAAGTCCCATAAAATAAATTTCAAACTTTTGTTTTGATTTTACAAAATACAAAGCATAAAATAGTGGAAGTAACCTTGATAGATATGACCCCATAACCAATTCATCTCCAAAGAATGATGAAATTCGATAATGATCACCAGCAGGCAATCCTAATATATTTTGGCCAGTAATATATTGAATAAAACCATCAATTACTAAAGCAGAAAAAGATAAAATTAATGCATAATAAAAATATGTCAAAATTTTTTTATTTTTATCGATTAAATACCAAATTAAACAACTAAACACTCCTACTCTGAAATAAAACAAAGAACTTTTGAAACTTAACATCTTATCATCAGCTATAAAGATACTAATTGAAATACAATATAGACAAAAAATGAAAAAAAGAACGATTGGTTTAACAGAAAAATAATAATAATCTTTTTTTGTAAATACATAATATAAAAAAAATAAACTTGAAACGCTTACAATTAAATCTGGAAAAAAAGGTCCTGTGATTAAAAATGGAATAATTGAAGCTAAAATTATCGCTATCATATCAAAATTCAATGGCTTTGTATTGTTGATCATGATATCTATTAAATTATATTGTTATCTTTTTCTATAAAAGTATGATCGTAAATTATTCCACTAAACTTATAACCATTGACTAGTTTTTGTAAAATCTTAATAACTTCATCAACCTTGTTTTGGTCTGTTAGAATATCTAATTTTTGGAGGTCTTTCTCCAAATGTATCCAAGGTATAAAATCTTCTTTAGCTTTTAAAATTTTAGGATGTTCTGTAATTTGTGGACTATTTCCTAAAAATAATTCTTCATGCAATTTTTCACCAGGACGTAATCCAATAATTTTAATTTCAATATCCCCATCTGGATTATCTTTATCCTGAAGGGATAAACCTGAAAGAAAAATAACTTTTTTCATCACATCTAAAATTTTAACTGGTTCACCCATTTCCAATAAAAATACATCAGCTCCCTTACTCATTGCTCCTGCCTGAATAACAAGTTGTGCTGCCTCAGGAATAGTCATAAAATATCTTGTGACATCTAAATGAGTTAATGTTATGGGTCCTCCATCTTTAATTTGTTTTTTTATTCTAGGAATAATAGATCCAGATGAATCTAATACGTTTCCAAAACGGACTAAACAAAGCTTAATTCCAATATTTTTTTTATCTTCATGCAAAGCTTGTAAGCAAATTTCTGCTAAACGTTTACTTGCTCCCATAATATTTGTGGGATACACAGCTTTATCACTTGAAATAAGTATAAAATTGGAGACTTTTTGTTCTATCGCAATCTTTGCGATATTTAAAGTTCCTAAAACATTGTTCCTAACTCCTTCACAGATATTTTCCTCAACCAGCGGCACATGCTTATAGGCAGCTGCATGATAAATGGTGTTTGGCATATAAGTTTTAATAACATGTCTCATTCTGTTTTCATTTTGAATCGATGACAATAAAGGAATGATTTGTATTTTTTTTAGATTATGACCTGCTTTTTCTCTTGTCTCTTCTAACTCTTGATGAATTTTATATAAAGAGTATTCATTAATTTCAACTAATATCAATTTTAATGGACAAAGCTTTAAAATTTGTTTGCACAATTCTGAGCCAATAGAACCACCAGCACCAGTAACTAGAACTACTTTTGATCTAACATTTTGGTTTAATAACTTGTTGTTTGGCGATATTTCCTCTCTGCCCAAAATATCTTCAATATCTAACTCACGAATATCTGACAAACTAATTTTGCCCTCAGTTAAATCTGAAATACTAGGAAGTGTACAAGTAATAACTTTATATTTATTGATTTTTTTTAAAATTTTATTTCTTGTATTTCGATTTAAGGATGGAATAGCAAACAATATATGTGTTACTTTTTTTAAATTAATCAGATTTTTTAAATCTTCAGATGAGTATATAGTATGACTATTTAAAATTTGACCATGCAAAAGTGGGTCATCATCAATAAACCCTACTACTTTCATTTTTTTTCTACTGTCTAAAGCATTAACTATTTGTCTTCCTGCATTTCCTGCACCATAAACTAATGCTATTGGAGTAGCTAAATTACTTTTCTTACTTTTTTGTGAAAGATCAAGTAAATATCTTGCACCCAATCTAGATCCTGATATTAAAAAAAATAAAACTAGAGTTTGTATAATTCCGATCGATCTTGGAACACCACTAATACTATAAACTGTAATTATAGAAAAATATAATAATCCATAAATTGATATCGCAATTGAAATTGTTATGATTACAGATTTACCAGAGTAACGAAATATTGTTTTGTATAAGCCAGAGAACCAAAAAACTGTTATAGCAAGTACTATAGAAATTGTTGCTGCCCACAAACTATTTCCTTGTAATACAACTGCTTTATCTAGTCTTAAATAAAAAGCGATCCAAGTAGCAATAATGCATAAAGCTGAGTCACTAAGAATAGCTAAAACTTGCTTAGCGTATCGAGGTAAATTTAAAGTTTTTTTAATTAAAAAATAATTAATTTTTGGCATTCAATTACGATATCTTTATATTATTAATCATACCAGTTGGTTATGATTTTTTTTGATCTAAATGCTTAATATACAGAAATATATTATTTTTGACCTAGAAAAATAAAAATATTACATAATTATTCTCCCCAAATAGCCCATGCTCTACTGGGTTGTTGAGGATAATGTTTTAATTTAATGTTATTTAGTCCTAAAACTTCATTCAAAGCCTCTGTCTCTCCAGGAAATTCTTTACAATTTAGTTCATCAAAAATTAAAATGCTTCCTTTTGTTAATCTTGGTTTTATTGCCTTTAAGGCATCTTTGGTAGGTTTATAAATATCCATATCAAATATTGCCATAGCAACAATTGAATGGGGATTATTTTTTACCCACTGTTTTGAAGTTTTTGATACATCTCCTTTGATAAGCGAAAACTTTTTAATTTGAGATAATGGACAATTACTTTCATGTAATTTTAATAATTTTTCCAAGTTTGTCTCATAATTTTTATTGACCTTATAATCTCCATCATTTAAATGTTTTCCATCTTTAATTTTATCTGTATTTATAAATCCTTCAAATGTATCAAAACCATAAATATGCCTTCTATGATTAAATGGCTCATAAATTGCCCTTAAAGAAATTAGTTGAGACAATGTTGCGCCCCATTGCACTCCAAATTCAAGAATACATCCAGGAACTCCTACAATTTTTTGATATAACTTGTCATAATAAAGAATTCTACTAATAGACTCTCTTTGAAGTGTTACCAAGGAATGTAGATTCCAACTATCTCCCCACTTATCTATATGTGATAATTGAAAATCTTTAGTTTCTTCTGAATAACTTGAAGAATATTCATTATTTCTTTTTAATTCTTTATTTTTATTTTTATGAAACATCAAATTATATAATTATACTAAAAATTTAAAAACAACTATTAAATTTAATTTTTTATGAAATATGAAAGTAATTTTTCTTTGGTTTTAAAGGACATTGTGCTGTTTTGAATTGATTTTAAATGTTCATTAATAGGATAGTCAAAAAATTCTAATTGATATTTGTATTGATGCTTTTCTAAATCATAATTTTTTGAAATATTGATGTCTAACCAAAGAAAAGATGACCTATAATTATTCTTATCTCTTGGTTGGCCAATACTTCCGGTATTTAAGATATTAATATCTTTATTTGATAACAGGTTAGAGTGCAAAGAGTTAATGTTAAGAATATTCTTTTCTGAAAAAGTAGAATTTAAAACTCTATGTAAATGACCAAAAATACCAACTTGATGATTAGTTTTTCTTAAAATTTTTGAGGCTTCTTCCAATTTAAATGAGTTATTAAGATAAGACCAATCTCTATTTGAGAATGGGTTAGCATGACTATAAAATACACCGTCGTGTGAATAGTTCTCAATAAATTTTAAGTCATTCCAATCAGATTCGCTTAATCTCTCAGCAGTAAAGTTAACTGATTCTTTAAGCCAATCAGGAAGACCATCAATGTATTTGGTTTCTTTACCAGCAAATATGTCGTCATATATTTCATCATGATTTCCCTTAATCAACAAAGTATTTTTTTTTTTAGTTCTATTTCCAATTAATTGAATAACTTTATCAATATCAACTCCATAACTCAGGATATCTCCTAAACAAATCATCATATCATAACCTTTTTGATCTATTAACTTTAATGCTTTTTTTAAAGCGTAAAAATTAGAATGAAGATCACTAAGTATAACTATCTTCATTTTAGATTTTTTTTGTAAAACATCTTGCTAAGACCATCCATAATTTTAGTAGGCTTAAATCTTATTACTGATCGTAAATGATTTAAATCTACAGGATAAAAACCTTTAAAATCTCTATTATCACTAGTTAATAAAGTAATTTTTTTATTTTTTATAGAATGAATCTTTGCAATATTTTTTGTTAGATTATAAATATTTGTTGCCTTTCCAGAACCAACATTTATTTCACCACTAACTTTTGAAAATGATAATTTTTCAATTACCGAAACACAATCATCTATGTAAATAAAATCAGCTTGATGTTTTCCATTATTTTTAAGAATAATTTTCTGCTTGTTAAGTAGTTTTTTATTAATATCTTGAACTACTCCATTTTTCATATTTTTTCCATAAATAGAGGATGGTCTAATTATTAATGTAGATATTTTTTTTGAACTTAAAGATTTCACATAAATTTCAGCCAAAATCTTACTTCCTAGATAATAAGGAGAATGCTTACAGTCAATTAAGCTTGATCTAGTAATCTTGTTTTTTTTGTTATCTGGGGCAAAAATATTTACACTTGAAATAAAAACAAATCTTTTAATATTTGCTAATTTACATGAATTCAAAAGATTGAGTGTACCAATTGAATTAACAGCTATACATTTGTTTGCCTCAACTTCATCTTTATGATTTTGAGGTATGTACGATGCTAAATGAATAACCATATCGATTCCATTTAGAGATTTAGCAAATTTTTTAGGTGACATATTTGCTTTCCAGTAGATAACATTTTTAGACTTAATTGTACTTGAGGAAGCAAATACTTTATGTTTTTTTGAATTTTGAATTTTTTTTATGAGCCTTGATGCTACAAAACCAGATGCACCTGTAATTAAAACTTTCATAAATTAAATTTTTTCAATTTTAGAATAATCTAATGAGTTAATAATAGTCTCTGACCAATTCCTTAATATTGTATAATCCTTAATTTTGGGTTGAATAATTTCTTGATTGTAAGCTAATTTATTTATGCACATTTCAATCTCATTAAAGCCCATTATCGCGCGTAAAGGAGTGGTGCCTGAAAATCTTGCATTTATTTCAAAAACTTTTGGTTCTCCATTCCTATCAATACGAAACTGAAAATTTACAGGTCCAAAAGGTTTTAACGCTTCTGTCCATGACTTAATCTTTAAGTTAAACTTTTTATCGTCTACATAAAATGTTCTATAGGTATTTCCGTCTTTCAGATCTCGTTTCAGAATAATGGATGCTCTACAAATTCCATCAAAACATAAACTAGACGCTGTGTATTCATTAAAATCAGAACCGATATGCTCTTGAACTATTGGAAAGTTTGTTTTTTTTAACTGATACTCTAAGCTTTTTTTATCATTTACTTTACTAACTTGAAAAGATCTGGCTCCAACACGTGGTTTGACAATTAATGGAAAACCTTTTTTTAAAATTAAATCCTCTAGTTCCTCTAAATTATTTGGATCAGCTGTAATTGGGTATTCAAAGCCATTTGTTTTAAAAAAGCTTGCAGTCTTAAATTTATCATCTGCAATTTTTATAACATCATTGCTACTTACGATTATTTTAGTATTAAATTCACTTTCAAGTATTTTTTTATTTTCTGCAAAGTGTAACAATTCAACATCAGTTCCTATAAAAACAAAATCTGCTTTTGTTATATGTAATAATTTCTTTATACTTTCAAGATAATCCTTGGAATTAGCATATGGGATTAAATATCTTTCATCACCCCAGTACAGTCCAGCAGATAAAGGGTTTACATCAACTACAATTAAATGATATTTTTTATTAATTTTTTTTAGTGCTTTAATTATCCCTTGCCCTAATAAGGAACCACCACCAGTAACCAATATTTTCACTTTAAGGCACTCTTAGTATAAAAAAAATTTCTTCGCATAAATATCTATCCAAAAATTAAAATTAGTATTTTTATTATTTAATATTTATAAATAGAATTAAGTATATCATTTATTAAAGAATTAAAATGGTTTAATAAAATCATTATAAGTTTTTTTCCTTAAAATTATTAATTTAATAGTTCTCCAAATTATTTTGACGTCTAATAAAAAACTTACATTATAAACATAAAAGACATCAAGTTTAATACTCTTATTCCAGGATTTTTTACCATTATCAGATTTAGAAACTTGGGCCAATCCTGTTATCCCAGGTTTTACAAGATGTCTTTTTTTTTCATAAGTAGAATATTTATTTAAATATTCTACTAAAAGAGGTCTTGGACCAATAAGACTCATTTTATTTTGTAAAATATTTATTAATTGAGGTAGTTCATCTAGCCCTGTTTTTCTTAAAAAATTACCCAAAGGATTTTGTCTTTTAATATCATATTCAAATTCAGAATTATCTAAAAGAGTTTTAAATTTATAAACTTTAAAAACTTTATTATTCAAACCCGGTCTTTTTTGGATAAAAATTGGAAATCCTATTTTATACCAAATTAAGATTGAAATTATGATTATTAGTGGAAATAAAATAATAATAATAATTAAACTTATGAAAATATCTAAAAATCTTTTAAAAAACTTAGCGTACATTTAAAGATACTTTTTGAAGACTCTCTCACTAGTTGAAATTTCTTTTTTAATTTGATTGAAAGATTTGTAAGGATTTATAGGAAACATAATGCTTATTTTACCGAGTAATCTTGCATTAAGTAATCTTTTTTTTGGATAAAATTTTAATTTTTTAAATATTTTTTCTCTATAAATCTCAGGACATGAACCTACACTACAGTCTACTTTTTTTCTATTAAGCTCCTCTATTAATTTTATTTGATTAACCTTATTTTTATTTACAAATAAATTTAATCGGTAAAAAACATGCACACATTGAGTACAAGATTTTTTACCACTTTTTAGAGGACAAGTTTTACATTTAAAATCTATTTTTTGTAAAATATTATATTTTTTATAATAATCTCTAAATTTATGTAGATATAAATTAGCTATCAAATTTCTTTTTTTTATTTGTTTGTCAAGGGATTTTAATTGTTCCCTTCCAATGGCAGCTTGCATTTCTGTCATTCGGTAATTTGATCCCAAATTATCATGCACCCATCTAAAACCAGTTTTATGTTTTTTATGAAATACATTTTTATAATTCTTACCGTGATCTTTTAGAGACCACATTTTTAACCATAATTTTTTATTATTAGTTGAGATCATTCCACCTTCACCACCTGTAGATATAATTTTATCTTGACAGAAAGACCACGTAGAAATATCACCAAATGATCCAACTTTTTTATTTTTATAAATTGCTCCATGAGCTTGAGAACAATCTTCAATTAAATAAACTTTATTACTTTTAGCAAAAGTTAAAATAGGGTCTAAATCACATGGTAATCCATTTAAGTGCACAATAATTATTGCTTTAATATTTTTATTATAAACTTTTTTAATTCCATCAATATTTAAATTTCCATTTTTATCTACATCAGCAAAAACAGGTTTTAATCCTAAATTTAAAACACAGCTAGCCGAAATTATAAAAGATCTTGGTGTAACAATTACTTCGTCTTTTTTTTTTAAATCTAAAGCTTTTAATCCAATCTCCAATGCAACACTACCATTTGAAACAGCAATAGAATGTTTAATTTTATGATAATTAGAAAATTCTTTTTCAAAATTTTTACACTCATTACCAGTCCAATAATTAACTTTATTATTCTTTAAAACTTTAGTAACTGAATTAATTTGTTTAATATTATACATCAAATCAAAAGCTATTTATAAAAATTACTTGTTACTTTGGATACTAATTTTGATTTATTATTTTGCGTCAAATATAAAACTTCTTCTATTTGTTTTGCATGAATATTGCGATCAAAAAAATTTTTTGCCAAATTTTTTGATGCATTTCCTGAAAATTTAAGCCATTTTTTGTCGGATAGAGCTATATTCAATTCTTTTGCCACTATCTCCATTTTTTTTCCATGCATACATAAACCACACTTATTAATTGATACCAAATTTTGCATCCACCCTCCATGGTTTAGAAAAATTGGCTTTCCTGCGGCCAAACCATCAAAAAATTTGTTTGCTGAATTTGCCCAATTTTCTCTAATATTTACTACAAAATTAGCGATCATACTAGCCGCAGATAAACATGCTGGCATATCTTTTTTTGGTAATTGTTTTTCAATAAATAAATTTTTTTTATAAACACCATTTCTTTTTGCTTCTTCTACTAATTTTTTTTTTTCTGCACCATCACCAATTAATAAAATTCTAATTTCTGAATTTTGCATCATCAATGATTTTGCTAATTTAACGGCATAAGAAAGATCATTTACTTTACCAAAAGTCCCGGCATAAAGTAATAAGGGTCTGTTTTTTAACCACTTACGTCTATTACGAAAATTTAACGCTGAATTTTTATCTAAACAAAATTTTTCTAAATCTGAACTATTTGGAATAATAGCAATTTTTTTTGAGTCAATCTTTTTTGCTACTATTCCCTTTTTCATTTGTGGAGAAAGAGCCACTATAGAATTAGAATTTTTATATGCCCATAATTCGAGTAATTTAGCTACATAAATTAAAAAAGGGTTTTTTAAAATTTTCATTGCAATAGGTACGTCTGGCCATAAATCTCTGACTTCAAAAACCATAGGTATATTTTTTTTAATCTTAACAAAAACTGCAGGAATTGCTATTGTGAGAGGAGTACTACTTGCATAAATTATATCTGCATCAATTTTTTTAGCTTTAAAATAAGCCTTCCAAGCGAAGATAAAAAAAACTCTCAATCTATTAAAAAAATTCATATTATTTGAATAATTAAGGGGCAGCCAGTGTATATTAATCCCATTATTTTTAGTTTTAAACCATTTTTCGCTTTTGCACTGTTCTCTATAAGTCGTTATCATTTCGATCTTATGTCCCATTTTAATAAGTTTTTTAGAAAATTCATAAGATCTAGTGCCACCAGGCATTGCAGGTGTATTAAAATACTGATGTAGATATATGATTTTCATTTATTTAAGTGCATCATACATGCCATTATGAATTGTGAGCAGAAGTAATGAGCCAATTGAAATAAATAAAAAAAGATATGACGAATTTTTATTAAACAATAAAGAAAATATTAAGATGTACGGTAAGGTCATCATCATCATAAATCTTTCATATTCCCAATTTAAACCCAACATAAATACCGCTAATGTTCCAAAACTAAACAAATATAAAAATAAAATTATAATATTGTTTTTCAAAAATGTAAATTTATATGAAAATAATAATATATAAATAAAACTAATAAATATAAAATGATATCTATAATCTTTATTGATAATTTTAGAGTAAATTATATTAATGTTAGGATTCCACAAAATTAGATAATAAATAAATAAAAATATAATCAATCCATATAAAAAAAATAAAATAATTATATGCTTATTGTTTTTAAGATGATTCGATATAAGTTTTACAAATAAAGTATTAATATAAATTAGAAATAATATAATTCCTGACTTGTGCATAAAGATTGAAAGAAAAATAAAGAAGAATGATTTAAAATTTTTCTGTTCTAATAAAAATGAGAAAGCTATGAAAAATAGTGACATTGTAATTCCTTGTCTCATTGCATTTGAAGTAGACATTATAATCGGCCAAGTATGAAGCCCCATAACATAAATTAAAATGAAAAAAAAAATGGAATCCATTTCTTTAAATTTGACAAATTTTTTAAGTAATAATCCCCAGCTAATTGATAGTAAAAAACTTGTTAAATAAACACCAATATTTTTATTATAAATTGTAAAAGTACTAATTTTAAAACCTGTACGATCATACCACGATCCCCAGTCTAAATTAGGAATTCGATAAGCAGCATAATAGTCAATACCAAATCCATAAAATTTTGATCCAACAAGTAATGAAAAAAATAACGAAATAAATAAAATAAACTTATTATTAATTCTTAATTTCATTTTAATCTATTTATTTCACTCTATAAAATTACTTTATACTGTTCATTCTCATTTCTTAAAAAAAATTATGATAGATTTTAATATACCAATTATAAAAAAACTTATTTTAGCATATGTAGGTACTACAATTAAAGCTAATTTAAACTTATTAATAATATTCGAGCTTGATTTAATGCTAAATAAAGTAAAAATAAAATTTTTATAACTTATTTTTTTTTTATCTCTTTTTTTATCTTCCTTTAAGAAAACAACACTTGTAGGACATAGAATTGTTGAATAACCATATTTTTTAACACGCATTGAAAATTCGTCGTCAGCTCCATAGTGAGGAAAATTCTTTGAGTTATAATTTTTAACTTTTTTAAATATTTCAACCGGATGAAGAAGACACCTACCAGTAAGAAAATCAACTTTCACAGGCTCTTTATCTTTTAAATTTTTTAAATTTAAACCTAAAAATTGATGGGATGTGATATTAAAAAACCAATTTTTTACTAAAGTTCCAGATTTGATTATTGTTTTTTTATCTTTAAAAGAAACCGTTAAAGCACCCATAACAACTTTTCTTTTATATTTTGATGAATTTTTTACTAGATTTGATACTGCATTTTTTTTAAATACAACATCATTATTTACCAATAAAATCCAATCATTTTTTTTTGATAACCTCAAAACATTTTTAATACCAAAGTTTACAGCCCCTCCCCAAAACAACGATCCATTACCTCTGAAAATTTTAATTTCAGGGAATTTTTGATTAATAATTTTTTTAGTATTATCAACTGACCCATCATCTACTAAAAATATTTTTAATTTTGATGCACAATCTTGTTTTTTAAGAGAATTTATACATTCAACTGTATATTTAATTCTATTGTGAACTGGAATAATTACATTAATCATTAAAAAATCGTTATTTTAAAACCTCTTGGTAAGTTTCTAAATATTTTTTAGCAACTAACTTGTTATTAAAATTATTTATAACATGTTTTCTTGCTTTATAGCCCAATTGTTCGATCTCAGAATTTTTTAACACCCACTTAATACCCTGAGATAAATCTTCAGTATCAAATTGTTTTGCTAAATAACCTGTAATTTGATGAATGATAATATCTTTTAATCCAGATGTATTAAAAGAAATCACTGGAGTTCCACACGCGCTTGCTTCAGATGCAATTTGACCAAAAGCCTCTAATCTGGATGGAACAACTACGGCATCGACGGCACTATAAAGTTTTTTTAATTTTATGTCATCAAGATG
>Ga0209425_10004844_pt1 | contig 13495 bp, 12 predicted proteins | sample COG_05_FD_184749 | JGI IMG/M metagenome (GOLD analysis project Ga0209425, IMG submission 184749) | Pelagic Microbial community sample from North Sea - COGITO 998_met_05 (SPAdes) (version 2) | ecosystem: Environmental > Aquatic > Marine > Neritic zone/Coastal water | place: Helgoland, sampling... | reverse complement strand
CATGCTCAAAAATTAAAAAAAGCTTTAATTGCAAATCGCGAATTGATTAAAGAGAAGAAAGGCCGTTGGATTCCGCATGAGACAACAATGTATGATTACTCTCGAAACACACATACAGTTTTTAGAAACTACGACATTAAAATTGATCCCGAACTCCATAGCAGCATGTTTACGCCGCAATTTTTGAAACGAGGTCGTTAGGCTAATTTAGTTTATGATTTCTCGTGTCGCCGGCTATCTAAGCACGAATCCGAGTTTAATATTAGCTATTGCGTTTGTGGTGGCTGGTTTGTCAACAGGTTACTTGTGGGATTTTGAGAAGAACTCCGCTCGTTTAGAAATCGATCCGTCAATTAAAAATCTTGTCCCAAATAATGGTCAAGATTTGAAAATTTATCACCATACTCAAGAAATTTTTGAAAATGATGATTACCTGTTAGTTGTCTGGCTAACTCAAGATCTATTTACAACTAAGAATCTGAGAGCTCTTAAACGTTTTACTCGAGAGTTAGAAAGTTTGTCCGGGGTTGTGAAAGTAGATAGTTTGGCTACCGCGATGAGTATAAACAGTGAGTTAGACTGGACTCGGATTGACCCATTTTTGCATTCGATTCCCAGTAATGCTGAGGAGCTGTCGAAAGCTCGCAAGAACGCTTTGGCAAACCCGATATTCAATGGTCAATTGGTTTCCGAGGGAGGCAACGGAGCAATTCTATCGGTGCATTTCGATCAGGCATTTTCTACCTTAGAACTGATGGTGTTGATGGAAGAGGTGAGAAGTCTGTCAGAACACAACGCTGAAGGGTTGCGGCAGTTTTTAACCGGTCCACTTTACATGAGGATGGAAACCAGTCGATTACTCATGCGAGATTTATATAGAGTTTTACCAATGGCGGTTTTGGTTACACTTTTTATAGCGATACTTGGTTTCAGGAACATTGTAGGACCCATATTACCCGCATTTTCTAATATTTTAGCTTTGGTTGTTACGTTAATGATATTTGTTGCCCAAGGTAATAAACTGAACTTTATAACAGCGATATTGCCAGCTGTAATTTATGTTATTGGTTTTGCATATTCTATTCATGTGATCACCGAATTTGAGCGTGTTTTTGCGCAAATGAAGGACAAACACCAGGCTTTGAAGCGGGCTCTTGAAGACGTCTTTTTACCAATTACTTTAACTGCAATGACGACTGCAATCGGTTTTTTGTCTTTGACACTAAGTGATATCCGATCGATACAAATATTTGGATTGTATGCTGCTTTGGGAACAAGTCTTGCATGGATTACATCACTGATAGTAGTGCCTTCGGGCCTAGCTTGTTTTGCATCACACCGAGGAGAAATCAGAAAAAAAGAGTATCAACTGAGTCAAAAAATTACCGGTTTTGTAGTGAACTATAGAACTTCGATATTAACAGCGGGTTTTGTTCTTTTTATGGTATCGATTTGGGGCGCTTCTAGGATCAACGTGAGTACAGATTACCTTGAAAACTTCAGAGATGATAACGTAATCCATGAAAACTTTCGGTTAACGAACAGTACTTTCTCTGGAGCAGTCCCGGTTCAAGTTTTGTTACGTGCACCTCATGAGGATGCATTTAAAGATCCCCAGTTTTTGCAAATAGTCACCGATTTACAAAGTTGGATCGAAGCCATCCCTTCAGTAGGTGGAGTCTACACGATAGTAGATTACTTGGATGTTTTAGAGACTGCGTTCGCCGAAGAATTAGAGGAAGATCCTAGTGGAGAGCGTTCAAAAAATCTGAACAGCGCATTATTATTGTTTGGGGGGGGCGTTGATGCAGACCGTTATGCAGATCCTAGTTTTAGCGAGACTATACTAAGAGTAAAAACTTCATTGGTAGCAACAAAGGAGATCACTAGACTCATAGACCTAATACAAGCGAGAGTCGATTCTCTTCCTTTAGGGGTTTCGGGTAATGTAACGGGTAGCTCTTCCTTAATTGCGAAAACGATTGATAACATTGCAAAGGGCCAGTTGATGAGCCTGTTTTTCGCGCTGCTGAGTATCTATGTTGTTCTCTTGTTGGTATTTAAAAGCGGGATTGTTGCGTTGGTGGCTTTACTACCTAATGCACTTCCGCTGAGCGTTTTCTTTGGTTATTTAGGGATCACTGGCACACCGCTTAATATTACAACCAGCATGGTTGCAGCTGTCGTTCTAGGGATCGCCATTGATGATAGTATTCATTTTTTGACACGTTTTAAGAAAGAATTTTCCAAAGTCAGCTCCAGTACCATCGCTATTCAACACACGTTAAAAGCTATTGGACGACCTGTCACGCTAACAACTTTGGCGTTGTGCGCAGGTTTCGTCATGCTGAGTATTGGAGAGCTCCAGAATCAACTTCAATTCGGTCTACTCTCTGCTGGAAGTTTGTTCATCGCGTGGCTGGTAGACATAACATTCACTCCCGCTTTGTGCCATCTCTTAGCGCCATTGATTCAAAAATCTAAATAAAAGTTCTGATAGTGCCGTGTAGGTCTAGAACTAAGATTGTATAGCTAGCTTTATCTGGTAGGATGATCAACGGAAGAGCGTCGCCCCCGGTGGGGTGTGCGGCCTTCAAAGCCGTTGAGCTGCTGATAAGGCGGCTGGTGGGTTCGACTCCTACCTCTTCCGCCAACTAACCCTCCAGTAAAGTCTAATAAAGCTCATAAACCCTTATAATGTATAGTATTTCATGCTATACTTTAGCCATAGAGATTCAGGTTGATTCGTAGAGATACCGTCAATTAGGCGGTACTTTTGGCGGTACCGATTCTAATTCAACTTAGAGATACCGCCAATATGTTCGGGAGAGTATGAATGCAGGTTTTGTCGGCTATTGCAGTCAAACAAGCTGCTTGTAAGGATAAGCCATATAAGATTACGGATGGTGGCGGACTCTACGTACTTGTTAAGACGAAAGGTAAGTACTGGCGTTACAACTATCGGTTTGCCGGGAAACGAAAAACTCTAGCATTAGGTGTTTACCCTGACATTAGTCTTGCCGAAGCCCGTAAGCGTCACCAAAAAGCACGAGAGCAGCTCGCTGATGGTATAGATCCAATAGATGCGAAGAAGCTCACAAGTGCAGCGGGGGTGATTGATACGTTTGAACTAGTCGGGGAAGAGTGGTTTAGTCTCCATATGTTAGAGAAGTCAAAGAAACACAGAGACCGAGCTAGGGGCATGTTAAATAATGATCTCTACCCAATCTTTGGGAAGCGACCGATTGACCAGATAAAGCCGACAGAGGTGTTGTCGTCGTTAAGAAAGATTGAGGCACGTGATGTTGATGCCTCTAAAGCTCGCTCATTAGCAGGCCAGATATTTAAATACGGGATTGCTACCGCCCGTTGCGAATTAGATCCGTCTCGCGATCTAGCAGGGGCACTAAAGTCACGAACTAAGACACATTATGCTGCGATCACTGATCCAAAAGACGTCGGTAACTTATTAACAGCAATTGATGGATATGACGGGTCAGCAGTAGTGAAAACAGCTCTTCAACTTTCAGCCTTAACTTTTCAACGCCCTGGTGAAATACGACACATGGAGTGGGGCGAGATTGATTGGGGTAAAAAGCATTGGGAGATCCCTGCTCATAAAATGAAAATGAAGAACGACCATATCGTTCCGTTGGCGACACAGACGCTAGATCATCTTAAAGAACTTCATAAGCTGACAGGCAATGGAATGTATGTATTCCCAAGTGCACGTGGGGGGAGTCGTCCATTATCTGACAATGGTGTTCGTACGGCATTACGAACGATGGGGTATGACAAAGAGACAATGACTGCTCATGGTTTTCGAGCAATGGCTAGAACCATATTGGATGAGGTCTTAGGCTTTCGTGTAGAGTGGATTGAACATCAGTTAGCTCATGCTGTTAGGGATGCCAATGGCCGAGCTTACAACCGTACCAGTTATCTAAAAGACCGAGTAAAAATGATGCAAGATTGGGCCGACTATTTAGATAGTCTTTAGGGGATAAGCTAGATGCCTAGAAAGAAAACGGTTCAGCCAGACCCAATTTACACTTTTGAATTAGCTGAGGAATGCGTGACTGTGGAAGTGCGAGGTGAAGGCTTTAATATTATTGGGCGTGGCCTTCACAAACGTGATGCGCACGAAGAACTACGAATCAAAGTTCTAGATTGGGTTGTCGATCATTATTTATCAATTAACGGTCCGATAAAAGTGAAAAATGATTTCATGAAAACAGCTTCAGGGCTTGATATAGCGATGGATATTTCTGGTAAATTTCCTGAAGTGACTGATATTGGTTCTGTGAGAAAAAGAATTTACCCTTGGGTGAGGGACCATCTAGCCATACTCAGAAAGTTAGTTGAGGAGAATAATAGGAAAAATAAGTCTACCTAGAACTTGCTAAGGTCGGGGTCGCGAACTCGTAAAGTTCTATAGCCATATCGGCTAGGGCGTGACTATCAAGCTCGTCATAGATCCAAGCTTGCACATATAAGGGCTGAGTTTCGGCCCAATCATGAAAAGCGTAAGATTTTAGTAAGTGGTCAAAATTAGGATGCATTGGTTTGAGCTGTGATCTCCTCGCCATATGGGTTGTTTCTGACGTGTATGTCGATAGCTCCGCAAATGTATTCAGTATGGACTGAGAGCTAATGACCGCAGGCGCACTTTGTTGCGGTTTAGGATCGTTGCTAAATGTGGCCCACACTATAATTACACCTGATATGAGTGCGGCAAGTAAAAATAACGTTGTTGGTCGTTGATTCATCTAATGAAATTCGTCACATTGCGCTTAAGTTATTGTCATCTACCTGAGTACTGTCGTCAGCAGCGGAGAGCGGAAAGGTCTAGTTCTTTTTTGACGCATTCTCCATCGGTCCATGTCTCATTCCATACTTGTACTAAAGTTTCTTGGTATGTTCCGTCGCCGTTTTTCTTATCGTTGTTCCAAGTACCTTTGAATTTACCTCCTTCAGCATAAATCATTTCACCAGAGCCATCTCGCTTGCCGTTCAACCAGTCGCCATGGTATCGGTCTCCGTTCGGCCAAGTAAAAGTACCCATTCCATAGCGGAGGTTATCGACCAACCCTCCTGTATATTTTGCTCCGTCAGGCCATATACAGGTGCAATGGCCAGAGCTTTCTTTAGTTTTAGCATTGTTGTCCCAAGAGAAGTTGCACTGTTCATCGGATATACTAGATTCCTGAATATAGTTATTTAAACTTCCTATATACTTGCCCCCGTTTGGCCAGGTAAAAATACCGTGTTGGGCTCTAAGGTCATCTGGAATTTTCTGCTTTTCCCATTTTCCGATGTATTTGGAACCGTTTGGCCAGGTTAAAGAAATCTCTCCTTCTCTGTTGTTTAAGCACCTCGTCCCATTATCAAAAAAGCGACGTACTAGCTCTATTTCTTGTGTCGACCTTGTACCAGTTTGAGCTGCTGTTTTATCGCCTGAACATATGATTTGAGCGGAGGCAAGTCGCCTTTCTAGACGCGCAATTAACAAATTAGACTGGTTTTTCTTTGAGGGGTGGAAGTCATCTCGACCATCGAAGAAATTTCCGAGGCCTTCAGGAAGTCGGAATGGTTGATCGCACCATGTGTAATCGAAATTTTCTAAAATTTCAAAGCAATTATCGTGACAAAACTTCTCGATAGCCCCCCTTGACTGGTGATCTCCTTTTCTATCAGTAAAGACAAGAAGTCCGTGTTCCCTCAAAACCTTAATTACCTCTGAAAGGCATTCATGTAATTCTTCTGTTGATACTAGTTCGGTTAAGCAGTTTTGAAAAAAAGCGACATCACAATGCTCAATCTGACTACAACTGTCGGCAGAAAAGTCAGACATGAAATCGATATTATGCTCGTGCAACTCGTATAGTTGCTCACTAAAAATTTCCTCTCTAGCTTCGGTAACGATGAAGCTTTCTCGTATTTCTTGCCAATATTTTAGTTTACGGTCGTAAAGATTGATTATTTTCTTAGGTCGATCCGGACGTTCTTCCTGAAAGAATTGGGATATTCCTATTAATTCGGGACCCGGTCCTGATCCAAAACAACTAATGTATAGCTCCTTAGAGGACTTGAGCCTATGTGATTCGGAAATCCTCGGCCATATGTGCATGAGGGCAGTATATGTTTGCCAAAAGTATAGATGGAAGTACCTCAAAACGTAGGCGATTTGTATTTCCATCTTTTCATAGTCTGACGGTCGCGCTGGTTTGCCGTTTTCACGAAGTTGTCGGTAAAAAGGGCCCGCTACTTCTTTTAGCTCCAGTAGAAAATCTTGCACATCGCTGTTACTTTCAATATCGTTTTGCTTGAAACACCAACGATAGAAATCATCCTTGATTTCGTTATATTTGCTCCCGTTGTGGTGTCTCATTCGTGTATAAATCGAAAAGTTAGATTTATTCGAGACTCTGTGACTTTTTTTCGTCTTGGCATCTGATGTAGCCAGAGAGCTTGCATTGGAGCCTCCATGATCAACAGACTTCCATGTGAAAGCGCTACGGTTAGTGTCTTTCCTTTTTTGTCTTTCTTTTTGAGTTGAAAGTCTCTTGTGACTCCCAGGCTCACAGAAGCAATATCTACAGATGGGCCTAGAGACTTTTCATCGTCTGCATGCCAAGAAACACAGTCATTCCCATTGCGGTAGTAGTTTAATAGCACGCTATTAAATTCCCTATTGGCGACGGTCTCCACTTTTTCAGTTATCGATGCGAGCAATAGCGTATATGGTTTGGCTTTAGCCAGTATTCCAGAGTAAGAATAATCTCTTCCTGTTTTAGAGTACCACGCTGTTAGTCTAGGAACGGGATGTACGTTGCCCTTGAAATTGATAGTTTCCTGAGTCCAAGGTGTTGAAATAAGCAATTCTTTAAAACAATTATCAGCATAATTCCTGCTTAAAAAATTAGAATATAATGTTGCTCTACAAATTCCTACAGGAAGGGCGGTAACAGTGTCCGAAAAAAGATCTTCCATGTTGTTGTGCCTCCAATCGTTTATTAGGTTCAGCAACGGTATTATTTGTCACGACGAAACAACCTCCGTGATGCAAGCTCGAAAGTACTGACTAACTAGATGACGCACAGAGAGATGATAGGTTAGTCTGATGGTACTCTTTTAAGCAAGTAATTTATGAAGGGCAGACTAAGAATCTATGTTCAAAAAACGTAATCTACGCGAACTTTTCAAAAAGAAATTGCGAGCTTTTTCTGATCCTACGGCTAGAGCATGGGCTAAGCGTTGGTTAAGTGAACATGCAAAAAAAATCGAGATTCTTTTCAGCTATTCCCCTATTAGAGATTTTATATTTGAGCCAATAAAAGGGGTATTTAAAATACCCGGCGAGGGAGAGGAAGCGACGGCTAGAGGTATCATCACCCAAGTAGCAGTGGTGAACGCGATACTTGCTGGGTTGCCAGGTTCGCTCGGAGTGGGTGTTTATGTCTCCGTCGCCCTTGAGTTTTGGATGGCTTATGCAATTTCGCAAGCAGTCGGCTTGAGTCTTACGAAGGATGAAGCGATCAAAACCGTTGTTGCTTGGGCGGCGGGTGCTGGCATGATTTTGATACTCTTCAAAGGAGCATTGAATTTAGTTTTCCCATTTTTAACAGCTTTTATGCCTTTCGCCGGTTTCGCCACTGCGGGGACTCAGCTTATTGTGGTTAATTTTTTTGGTGTCATGTTTTGGATTATGTTTGAAGAGGTCAAGGAAAACCGGCAATTCAAATTCCCGAAGACTAGCTTGAAACGACTGGTCGAGGAGCTCTTTTTTTTACTGAGACATCAGCGGAAATTTGTAGGAGAACTTTTTAACTTTACTAATCTCTGGCTAATGGGGAAGCGTTTCCGCGCGTGGATCAGTGGCGATATTCAAACTGACATTCCCAAATTGCGTGGAGAGCTTGCTGCTACTGCGGCGATGATGGCTCTTCTTCAAGGGAACGAACTATATTTTGATAGTCCTCTTGGTACAGAGTTTATCCAATCTATCCGAGATCGATACCCAGACTTGGCTGATGCCTCAATAGGCGAGATTAGCGTGCATATGTCTCAGTATGCACCTGAACAAATGGTGGGCGTCATAAGTCTAATTAAAGGGAAATTGTTTGAAAGGATGGTTGCTCATTACGAGAATAATGACTCCGATGACTGGAAAGCTGTTTTGCATACCGATGAACAATACCCAGGTAGCGACCTAATCTTTGAAAACGAAGTGACGGGAGAGATTGTCGAAGTGTCTTTGAAGGCCACCGATAACTTAGGTTATCTGGAAAGCTCATTGTTGAAGTACCCAGAGTTTCCAATAGTTTCTACTGACGAAGTTGCGGGTCTTTTTGGAGACAGTACCATCGTGATGAAATCGGGGATCAGTAACCAAGAGATCACACAAGTAACGAAAGAGAACTTCAGCGTTCTTTTGGATACTGTCGACCGCGCAGATGCCTTAACAGTAGCTGGAGCGGGGGTTGGAGCTTATGCCTTTGTAACGCTTTGGCCTTTTGTGGTCGCTCGTATCCGTAACCGGATTGATGCGGAACAATTGGAAACGGTTTGTAGCAAGGTTCTTCCTGAAACGGGCAAGCTTCTTGCTACGAGGTTGTCGTTTGCTTTGGTCTTTGGCCCCGTCTATGCGTGGTGGTTGCTAGCCCGGGGTGTCATGTTGCTTAGCGACTCATCGATAGCTAGGCAAGCTAATAAACGAGTGATGTTGCTTGAACTCAAGGAGCCTGTTTGAGTGGTCCACTAAGTGGTTGCGATCATCCGATAAAAGTCATGATAAAATTTGTAAAAAGATAGAAAAATGGTGAGAAACAAGAATTCAAAAATATTAAATCGATCGTAAGCTATTGATTTATATATTTCTCATCGAATTTTGATAGGTACGTCTTGGAACCACCTGAGTAGTCTTCGTTTCGCTATTGTCGTTTCTTTTAGATCTAAAAGGAGACAGCGACATGAAATGGGATCCAAGAACAAGACTGATTCGATTACCCCAAGTATTAGAAATCTATCCCGTAGGTAGAACCACTTGGTTGAATGGGGTAAGAGAAGGAGAATATCCACAGCCGGTTAAATTAGGTAAGCGTATTACTGCATGGCGTGAGGCTGACATAGTAAGACTGTGTCAGGAATCCTTGTGAACCCTTCAACTAGCAGTTTGATAAAATCTGGGTTGGGACTTATTCCAATTCCTCTCGGAAAAAAAGGTCCATGTATCCCCAACTGGAATGCTCGCGAGAACGTGGTGACGAACGCGAAAGAAGTCTGGCGTTTAACAAATTGCAATATTGGTTTGGCGCACTCTTACTGTAGTCCTTCACCTACTTGTGCGATAGATATAGATTATTTCCCTTCAGCCCTCGGTTGGCTATGGGAAAGAGATGTTGATCTCCCTGAGTTACTAGATAAGGAAGATTCTGTCGTACTCACGTCGGGGAAAAAAAATAGCACCAAGCTATTTTATCGTTTACCAAAGAATATCGGAGCACTCTGTACCAAACAGATCTTAGATGATGGAGCGGTGAGCCTCGAGTTTCGTTGTGCCGCGTCGAATGGGACTACAGTACAGGACTTGATACCTCCTAGTCTTCACCCTGCTGGTCGCGCTTATGAGTGGGTTGGAAAGGGCAATATATTAGAGCTTCCTGAGATACCTCAGTCTTTGTTAGAGATATGGTTGGGTCTGATAAACACCAGCACAGCTATAAATACATCGCGATCACTATATCAAAGAAACGAATCGCCCAGAGAGAAGGCTAATGTGGAAGACATGCTTTTACATGTGAGTGCTGATTGCGGATATATATTGTGGAGAGATATCGTTTGGGGGTTACTGAGTTTGGATTGGGGATGTAGCCTAGACTTAGCAAACGCATGGAGTGAGACTTGTCCAGATAAATATGACGAAGACGCATTCTGGTCGCTGGCGAACTCTTATGATCCGGAACATACCCCGAGCAAAACAATAGGGACGATTATGTACCATGCTCGTCAGTGTGGTTGGAATGGATAATTCATCAGCATTGCTCAAGCTTCAAGAGCGCTTTTGTTTGAGCAAAATAGGTGGCGAGATAAGGGTTATAGATCGCAAAAATCCTTTCGATTATTTTAAAAAAGTAGATGGCGATTTATTATTTAAAAGATACTTAGAAGCATTAGATATTGCCCACAATCCAAAAGATGTAATTAAAGATTTTTGGATAAACGGAAAAACATTGATATATGACACTGTTGCGTTTTCTCCACTTAAAACACCGAAAACAACCTTAAATCATTGGGTGGGACCTGTCGTCCAGCCATCAAAACAGGATTGTTCACAGATATTAGATTTTTTATATGAAGTGATTTGTGACGGCGATCAACAATCCTTCGATTATCTATGTTCATTCATTAGCCATTGCCTGATAAAGCCAGAAGAAAAACCGGGAATTTGTATCGTTTTAATCGGAGGGCAGGGCACAGGTAAGGGAGTTTTCTTCCAGCTGATGCGTTCTATTTGGAAGTATACGACGTTACTAATTAACGATATGGAGAGCATAACGGGAAGATTCAATAGTTCGCTGGAAAGAAATTTTATTGTTTGTCTAGATGAAGCACTATTTGTTGGCGATAAGAAGTCGTGAGATCGGCTTAAATCTATGATTACTGAACCCACAATAACCATTGAGCAGAAATTCCAGCCAACAAGAACTATTAGTAGTTATCATCGTTTTTTTGCAGCCACTAATCATGACCATTTCACACATGTTGAGCGTGATGATCGGCGATTTCTCTTTTTGCGCTTGGGTGATTCACATAAGCAAGACACCAGTTATTTTGCAGAATTAGTTGGATCATTTAGTGACGGGAAAACGTTATCAGGATTTGTGAATTACTTACTGAATGACCCAACAGAATTAGATATCCGTACGAAACCTCGAACAAAAGAACATGTAGACCAGAAAATAAAATCGCTCGAAGGTTTTGGGCGTTATTGGTATGACGTTCTGTTTGCAGGTGATTTCAGTGGTTCAAATCAATATGGTGATTTCCATGAATGGAGCGGATCTGTTTTTAAAACAACTAGTGCTCTAATTGAGTTGTATAAAGAATTCGATCGTAACGCTGGAAAACATGCTGCAATTCAAATGCAAGCAATTAAGGGGCAAATAAATAAAATATGTCAAAGCGCAGAATCAGGCAGGCAAAAAGCCAATCAAGTACAGTCACGGGGATTTACTTTTCCATCATTGGCAGTTGCTCGAGAAGACTTTGAGGTTTACCTCGGTTGTAAGGTTCTATGGGACGAATAGATCCTGGTTGCCATCATTACCACCGCTTGCCATTTGAGGTGGCAACCAAAACCCCCTTAATTACAAGGGTTCTAGCTATGGTTGCCACTGTTGCCACTTATTTTATAAAAGTAATGATAATTATATAAATGTATAAACTTTACCAATTTAGGTGGCAACGATGGCAACTATCCCCACACCATTCATGAGGTCCTGTGCAAATATTAATTAATAGGGCTTTAGTGAGCCCCAGGAGTGAATAATGAATATGTTTCTCACACTAGGCGGACGTATTTGGTGTCGCCAATGCAAAGCACAATCAAAACGGACCAAACAACAGTGTCGCTCCCCTGCAATGAGGAACAAGGAGGTATGCCGTATCCACGGTGGCTTATCGACTGGACCTAAGACAACAGCAGGGCGATCACGCTGCGCTCAAGCTAAAACGATACATGGCCGAGACACGCGACAGAAGAGACGAGAAGACAGCAGGCAGAGTAGGGAGCTCTATGATCTAACGTTACTAGGCAAGGAGATAGGGCTGTTCCCTAAAGATATGCCATTCCTGCGAGGGAGGAGACCTAAGGTCTGATTTGGTTCAAAAAGCATCCCAAATTCTTGCTGCCAATGATTTTTTTTCGCCGTCTATCTACTCATAGGTGCTTTATCTAGTCAGTCTTTTTTGTGCTTAGCGGGGCTAATTTTTAGCTTAGCAGTCGCCAGGTCGGTCTAAGAGGTATCCTGTTATTGAGTTTCCAAGTTACAACACTCAACAGATAATCAAAGTGCATCTGTCTCTCATATGAACTGCGCACGATTGGAGGAAGTAAAGTTTGAATTGTAGTTTTCAATTCAACCGTTCTTTTATCGCCTACTGTACACTGTCAACCTTATCTTGGTTTAGTCGGTGAAGATTGGTACTCTAAATTACGGCATACAAAGGAATTACTGATGAGCGAAAAATTAACACTCCAAAAAATGGAGTCTTTTCTTTGGGATACTGCAGATATCCTAAGAGGAAATATGGATGCGTCTGAATTCAAGGATTACATCTTTGGAATGTTATTCCTTAAACGTCTCTCAGATGCATTTGAAGAAGAACAGGAACAAGTCGTTCAGCATTATCTATCAACAGGAAAGTCTGAAGTAGATTCACAGAGGTTGGCATCTGATGAAGATGAGTATGACAAAACCTTCTACGTTCCTGAACGTTCACGATGGTCAAACCTTAAAGATCTGAAACATGACATCGGAACTGAACTCAATAAAGCGACTGAAGCGATTGAAGAACACAACCAGTCCCTAGAAGGTGTTTTGGTTTCTATCGACTTTAATATCAAAAACAAATTGTCTGATAAGAAACTCCAAGACCTTCTCTCACATTTCTCAAAATATCGACTTCGTAATCAAGACTTTGAGTCTCCTGACTTACTCGGGAGTGCATATGAATATCTGATTAAACAGTTTGCAGACTCTGCAGGTAAAAAAGGTGGAGAGTTCTATACCCCAAGTGAGGTGGTGTGGTTACTGGTATCACTTCTAAAACCAACTGCAGGAATGAAGATATACGACCCCACTGCAGGATCAGGGGGTATGTTGATACAAACCCGTAACTATCTCATTGAAAAAGGTGATAACGCACAGAACCTGTCTCTGTATGGTCAGGAGATGAACCTGAACACATGGGCAATCTCCAAGATGAATATGTTCCTGCATGGTGTGTTCAATGCAGATATTCGCAAGGGAGATACTCTAGGTGACCCGCAACATACCCGTGGTGGTGAGTTGATGTCCTTTGACCGAGTGATTGCAAATCCTCCGTTCTCATTGAAGAAATGGGGTAAGGATGTTGCAGATAGCGACCCCTATGGTCGTTATCCCTATGGCACACCTCCTAAGGATGCAGGTGACCTTGCGTTTATTCAACACATGATTGCGTCTCTTAATGCAGAGGGAAAGATGGGTGTAGTGGTTCCTCATGGTGTTCTGTTTAGAGGTTCCAGTGAGAAAAAGATCCGTAAAGGTATTCTTAAAGACGACCTTTTAGAAGCAGTGATTGGACTTCCATCCGCATTGTTTTATGGAACAGGCATCCCAGCGGCACTTCTCATCATCAACAAAAAGAAACCTGATGAGAGAAAGAGCAAAGTTCTCTTCATAAATGGAGAGTTGGAGTATCAGGAAGGTAAGAATCAAAACAAACTGCG
>Ga0209425_10004841_pt1 | contig 13508 bp, 14 predicted proteins | sample COG_05_FD_184749 | JGI IMG/M metagenome (GOLD analysis project Ga0209425, IMG submission 184749) | Pelagic Microbial community sample from North Sea - COGITO 998_met_05 (SPAdes) (version 2) | ecosystem: Environmental > Aquatic > Marine > Neritic zone/Coastal water | place: Helgoland, sampling... | reverse complement strand
GGTGGGTTAAAAATTAGCCACGTACTCTACCGGTTCTACCAATGACCATTCTATGGAGTATATACATATCGTATCAGCCATGAAATGACAAAGGTCACTAAAGTGACGTCCTCTAAGCCACTCCACGAACGCTGCTCGCAATGTAAACGTCTCAACGGAACGACATTCAGAACATGTGAACGCTGCCGTGAATATCAAAGAAAACAACATAAAAAAAGGCATGATGCTACGCCGGTATGTCCTCCGGGACAGCGATATTGTAAGCAATGTGGTCATGTACAACCAGAAGACCAATTCAAATCGAGCCATTGTCGTCGACAAAAGCTGACAACTCGGTGTCAAACATGCCGCCAAATACTGGCACGAGCTCAAATAAACCCAACGACCAAGCATGGCAAGTGTAGTGCGCGATGGGAAGAGTGGAAAGCGAATAATCCATGTGTCGTCTGTGGCGAGTCAGATCCCCAGTTAATCGAAGCCGATCATCTTCGTGACAAGGTGCACGCATGTAGCGGGAATCGCTATTGGGCATTCAACGGCGGCGTTCCCGCGCTAGAGAAGGAGCTCGCCAAGTGCCAGAGCTTATGCAGATGGTGTCACCGACTGAAATCTGACCGCGAACGGGGTACTGTAAGACAAAAAAGCATACTCAAACGCCGCGCGATCATTAATGCTGAGAAATTGCGTCGTGGTAAATGTCTGCGATGTCCTCGCCGTGTGACATTAGAAACATGTTGTGCGTTTGATTTCGATCACCGCGACGAAACGACAAAGGTGATTGATTTGAGCCAACTTGTCCAGAAGTCCCAAGCATTCTTTGACCAGCACATTAAGAGTGAGATGAAAGCGTGTGACCTGCTGTGCTGTAACTGTCATAAAAAGGTCACTCTTGCAAGAAAACAATGATAGATAAATATTCATAGTCTAGTAGTCTAAAATTATACCTATAGTATGGTGGGTTAAAAATTTGATTAGTTCAACGATAGATAAATATTCATAGTCTAAAATTATACTTATAGTAATGGTGGGTTAAAAATTTGACCAGTTCCACAAAAGCCATATTTTGCAAGAAAGAGTTCGTGCAATGACACACGTGACAAACGGAAAACATGAATCATTCAATTCATTTCAGCCAAAGATTTCTGAAACCTTCAGAAACAGAAAAAAAAGACATTGACGCGCTCAATCAATGCACAAAACACCCAGCTTACTCAGTTAATGGATTTTTACCGATTGAAAAAATACAGGACTCTGAAGATACCGATCGTGTGTTGATATACTTTAAACAAGAGCATGTGTCCTTGCTGGATATGTCGCATACACTTGCGTACTTTGAGTCGACGATGGACGGCGTGAATGTTCTTGCACGAAGAAGGTTGTTCGAACGTATTAAGTGGTGTGTGACAGCAAAAAATGATATGATCATTGTCAATATGCCTCGGTATTATTTGCGTTTGATCCAATATGGCTACAGTTGTTCCATTGCTGTAAGAGCACGCACTAGCGGCGCTGCCCGTCTATCCGTTCGATATCCGTGGATTGCACGAGCATGGATGGATCAAGATGATACCATATTCACATATGGCGTGGCATCTCTATTGGCGGTTATCAATCCACGAATTAAGGCGGATCTGCGATGTATTACACATGGTGCTATTTCAATTATACGACGAATTCCCGAACTGCTTAAAAAGTTTGGAAATGTTGGTAAACGTTTTATTTGGGAAGACATTTTCCAAGAGCATTATTTGTCCGTCGATAATCCGTTCATGCACTCCTTGATCGCAATGCTTTACCCACCTGTGGACGGTGGGTCACTACAAATCACAAAGCACGGCGTCATTATGTTGAATAATCCACGACTGCCATCGATCTTTCATTCATTTTTCGATACACATATGGCATATCAGAACAAATATTGTGATGATAGATTTTTGTTTAATTGTGGGCAAGGTTACATGGAGACATATATGACGTTTTATGAGATGATATTATCCGATGCAATTAGTCCGTCGCGTGCGTTGAAATTTTTTATGTCGGTGACAAGACATAGCCCGGGCGCGCCCGGAATGCAATCGCCACTTTGCATTAAGAAAGTATTGGCGACTGTGCCAAAATGCAGAAAGCGCAAACGTTCAGATACTGATAGCGTTGGAAGTCGATATAGAGAGATGTATCAAAAACTGTATGGCGTAGCTCGCCTTCAAAATGATGACATTTACCATTTAGCAAAGTTAATATTATGGATCGAAATACGATGCATTTACATGGCAAGAGAATATCGCACGCAAACTGTTGCGGATTTCTGTTGGCGAAGTACAAGCGACTATTATTTCGAATGCATTGAAGACATTATAAGGAAGCAAACGACATTTGATCCGGTCGCACGATTGCCTAAACATATAGAAAAACGTTACTCGTCTGTTGCTATTGCAAGCGAGGCATTTCCTGTTATGTTATTTAGGGAAGATATGCATGAGACCGTGGATAAAATTGTCGGCGATAAATTACATAATTATTTCAACGTATATTTATAATATTGTGTTATTGTATGATGGTATAGTACCTATACCAATTCCTCTTGCTTTTCGCCACTTTGAATCGCTGGGTACTTGTATTGTACCAAAAATTCGCACATGACTTTGTAATCACCTTTCGGAACATCGTTTGATTGAAACCGCGCGGACATATTATCAAATGACGTGTATGGAATTTGCATGATCACTTGCTCATAAAGCTGTTTAATCACGTTATGGACAACTTGTGAGCTGACCTTTACGTAATTGTTTTCACGCTTTACTTCCGCTTCGGTATTAATACCCAAGAGCTCCCAATTCCTCTGGATTACTTGCAGGATGACATGTGATTGTTCCACGTACATGTAGTCCTTTCCTTTAAAGGGGACGATTCCTTCCCATAATTTATCTAGCGTGTATCCACCGTATTGCTGAATAAAACGATTGTTCAACAAATTTTGGGGTTTGTACACCTCTGTGTCCGTTCGTGCCTTTTCGAATGGCAAAACCGAGACCAAATTGACAAACCCTTCTACTTCGCTGGTATGTTGGCGACCCATGTCGGTTTCCGTTTCTGTAAACAACCATCCCTCGTCATTTGTGATATTGGGTTTGTTATCGAACAATTTGATACCCACTGATACGGGCTCTTCGACGTTGGAATAAACGGATTTCAGCGTGATACCCGTCACAATGCCTTTCGAATAATCCAATTTGTCCATGGATTTCTTTTGCTCCTCGTCCAATTGCGACATGTTATACGCCGGCTTGAAGACATCGGAGGCATTCGGAACCTGCGCAACGAACCCGTGTTGAAGCTCCTCGGCGCTGACGTTTGCTTGAATCACGATGCGACGCGCGTGAGTGTGACCTGCTTGACTGTCATTGGCGGTGATATCGTTGGTAAATTCGGGAGATGTGGCATCAATAGATGGTACTTCTTCAGTTGGTGTAACAGCTTGGACTTTTCTAACTTGACTCATATCGTATTTATATTATAACGGACATTGTATAAATATTACATTAATTTTAATTCGAACGCACATTTGAACTATAAATAGCAAATATCACCACATAAATGGCAAATCATTGGGACGAATACGATGTTTCCATTGAACATCCTGGAATGCAAGAAGCGCAGCACATTGAACGCGGTGCAACCACTATTGACGCTGGGAACATATTGTTTTCACCAGAAGACAAGAAAAGGATGAAACAACTTATAGCAATGAACTACAACGAAGAACCGGATGGTAATGGTGGTAAATTAATAGACGATGACGATTACAAACTTAGTCCACTTGATAGATTAGATCAAAGGTCACCACCACCACCACCACCACCACCACCACCACCAGCAGCAAAATCGAGTAAGAGAAAATCGGTTAGGTTTACCAAAGAGCAAATTAAACTAGATGTGACGACATTTCTAGGTGGAGAAGATGCGGTAAATAAGAAAATCGAAGAACTTGAAACCAAATTTGGCGACAATTTTGACGACTTTGTACATGCACGATTGATGGACGGCATCGATTTCTATGACGAGTATCTTAGCACACCCGATATAAGACAAAAACCGAAGTATTTACGCAAACCTGATAACCCCCATCGTCACGCAAAGCAGGTCGACGTCGCAGCTGAGATATTCGGCGCGCTTGGTGGCAAAGTAATGGAGAAAGAAAAGGAGTACGAAAAAATACGCGAGGATTCCATTGAGAAAATGCGAAATAACAAAGTCTATCAGTTTTGCATGTTGTTGAGTGGTTTTACAAACGAACGCATGGATAAGTATTGGATCACACCGTCAGAAAAAGGAAGCATCCCCATGGTACGCATAGACGACGACGGTCCAGTAGAAAATTTGACAAAGGTGAAAATAACAGAGAAACAAACGATGGGATCAGGCAATGAAGACGACGACAGATTCAATGTATTTTTTGAAGCAGCTAACAGATCAATGTGGTTAACTCGGAAAGATCTCAAATATTTGGCTGGAGAAAAATTTCCTCGCACTCTTTTCGGTGAAGATCAAGTACAATTAGGATACACGATTGACGTTGACATCAACAAGTTGCTTGATGATCGTCGCAAAGTACAAGGCGTGTCGATGCGACGTCCACAAGTACAACAGTTTGGTCGTGCGAATGAGCGTGCAGAACTTGGCATGGATCAAAGCATTAACATGTATCCAGAAATCGGCGGCGGATTTCATAATTGGTATGTATCAACATCGTGGGCTGACGGCAAATTGCACCTAAGTCCTATGGTCTACGCTCACTTGGAAGAGGCACATAGCATGTTGCAACTTAAGTGGAAGCATCTTAATAATGTGCCGCTATACGTTTTTGTTGAATCAGACCAAATGAGGACGTATTTTGCCAGACTTGTCGCTTTTAATATGCGTATCAGCGATGTTTTGTCTGGAAAGCGATATCATTCAAATGCGACCTATCCACGGATTAATAACGAAAGGGCGCGGCTATTAAACGTGTTTAGACACGTTAAATCGAACGGTGACGAATTACAATATTATCGCCAGGGCGATAGCGAGGGATATGTACGTGGCGCTGAATACACAGAAAGATATCTAGATAATCTTGCTACTGTTCAGCATCGTAGTAGTAGTACGCCATGGCAAAATAACATGGACGATTTAGAAAAAATTGGTAATCGCGCAAAAAATATTCTATCACAATTTATTTAGTCATACTAAAGTATACTATATAATTATTTGTCGAATGGTGGGTTAAAAATTAGCCACGTACTCTGCCGGTTCCGCATTCTGTCCATCCCATGTAGTCCAATGGTATCGTATCAGCCATGAAATGACAAAGGTCACTCCAGCGACGTCCTCTAAACCACTCCACAAGAGCTGCTCACAGTGTAAACGTCTCAATGGAACGACATTTAGAAAATGTGAACGATGCCGCGAAAATCAAAGAAAATACAATCGAAAAATACTCAATGCTACGCCGGTATGTCCTCCGGGACAGCGATATTGTAAGAATTGTGGGCATATAAAACCAGAAGACCAATTCAAATCGATTGTAGCACGTCGACAGACGCTGACCAGAAACTGTCAAACATGCCGTCAATCAAAGGCACGATCCAACGTAAACCCAACGTCCACCAAGGGCAAATGTAGGGCGCGATGGGAAGAGTGGAAAGCGAATAATCCATGTGTCGTCTGTGACGAGACAGACACACGGCTAATCGAAGCCGACCATCTCCGTGACAAGGTACACGACTGTAGCAATAATCGCTATTGGTCATGTCACGGTTGCGTTCCCGCGTTGGAGAAGGAGCTCGAAAAATGCCAAAGCTTATGCTGCTGGTGTCACCGATTGAAATCCGACCGAGAACGGGGTACTCAGAAACAAAAAAGTATTCTCAAACGCCGCGCGATCATTAACGCTGAGAAGTTGCGTCGTGGTAAATGCCTGCGATGTCCTCGCCGTGTGACATTGGAGACGTGTTGCGCGTTTGATTTCGATCACCGCGATGCATCGACAAAGGTGGATCATGTGAGTCAACTTATCTCTAAGTCCCAAGTCTTCTTTGACCAGCACGTTTATAGCGAGATGAAAGCGTGTGACATGCTATGCTGTAACTGTCATAAGAAGAAGACGATAAATAAAGAGTAAAGTTATGAAACAGTTACACTACCACCTCTACACCATTGTATACATATCAAACAATTAAACCAATCTCTACAGCAGAACGCAAAAACTGGGCTTACTTCCATGTTATTATCGTCGAAACGACTTGTTCTAATGAGAGATTTTTTTTCCATTTTATTATACGTCATTTGTTTATATATATAATACTATAATTTAAGTAATTACAACGATTCTTCAACGATGTGACGCGGCAAAATCAATGAATTGCCACTTACATACTTTTTACTAATCAAAGTTTTCCAATGTTTCTGCATCAATTTTGCGATATTCTCATCCGTCGCCGGAAAGTCGATGACACCATCCCGGATATGCTGTCTACATACGGCGTCGGCTGGTATCATTGAAGGCTTGGGCGTCAAAAACAAGACGATGTCCGTTGGCAACTTGTTATGCACCGGGTTTGGACTAAAAACGCCGTCCTCCATTCTGTACATACTTGCGTGCCTTTCTTCGAGCAGTTTCTTATAATTTTCGATTGGTTTCCTCATTGTGAAAGTATTAACGATATTACGCCCTTTCCATTTACAACTAACGTACGCTCGCTCTCGCTGCTTTTCGCCGAGTGTATTGACATCGATGTACGTGTCACTTGTCAACATATCACTCTCGGTGTACTTATCCCCTTCGATAACTGCACAACCAATCAGTGGAGATACATTTATCAACGCTTTTGATCCAGATGGTTTGATAGCGTGATTGTAAAAATGATAAGTACGACCATCGCTGTACAACATGTTATAATTGGAATTCATTATGCGTTCACCAGCGTTATGCTCCTTTGCGATGTCATCACGTTTCGACTGACTCAATTGAGCGACTTTTTGCTTGACGATATCGCTGTAGATCGTTTTCATCGGCGCCAACGATAATGTCCATGAATCATGTAAGACATTCGATTCTTTAGACGCGCCGGTATCGACAATAGTATACTGTGATGAATCCAACCCGCCGATATCATCAATGGAATGCGTGCTATAATGTCCAACGCTTGAGTTAAATGCGTCGACGTCTGTGTTCTTTTTCGGTGAATCGCCGCCTTTGTACATGGATCGACCGCGGCACAATTCGGGATGAAACCACATACGATCAGATTTATCGACGGTGTAATCGCTGGCTAGTTGAATAATAAGTCCACGGTACACATCCATACCGTGTTCGAGCGACATCTCGACGTCTTTTCCAAAGTTAGCTAGTAATTTCACATCGAGAACGCCTGGTTTTTTCGCCAATGCTTCAAACTTCGATACACTCTGTGCAACATCTTCGGGGAGTTTATTGTTGTACCGTTTCAATAATGCTTGCTTGTCCATTTGAGAGAATGAATACGGGCATTTATACTGTAAATTAACAAAATATAATTTTTAAAGGGTTGGCATTACTTCGTTGTTTTAAATTTGGAAACTATATATATATGGCTTGTGACAATACAATAAACTACCATGTCTTTCGTCCGTTCAAGATACGCCCAACCAAAAGTCGAAGATGATTTACACGAAGCCGAAGTAGGCGATGAAAACACTATCACGATGCGCATTGACGTGGTCCCAATTCCAACGGAGAGCCACAAATCGAATATTAACCTATTGGCACGTCAGAATGAGGTCATTCGTTCGATTAACAAAAGGGGACAAGACCTATTTATCAATAACAGAACGGTACTATCGCGCACTGCTGGTAAGAATTTTTACCAAACTGCGGATTTGTATGGTCAACGACTTGCCGTCGAAGATATGATCCCAATGCTGACAGGTGCTAATCTGACACTTCGTGTAAACGCAGTTCGATCCGGGTTTCAGAGTCAAAGCAGTTGCTTTGAACTAAAGACGGGTGTACTTGCAGTCATGCTGAACGACTCCGCGGATTCTAAGAATGAGAAAGTCACCGAGGTGAGTGTCAAAGGCGTTTCCGACAATGGTAAAATTTTCGTAGGCGTCAAGCAAGAACGCGACGGTAAACATTACATTCAAAAATTGGACTACGAAATTGATAGCGTTGCCGACGATCGATTTCATTTGAAATAATTACTACATACCATACATGACGATATATTACTTAAATTAGAAGATATATTACTATAATTATCTACTCTTTCTCTTTTGGCTTTTTTGTATCCTTTGTATCCGAGCTGTTGTCTGCTTTCCGCTTTTTATCGTCCGGTTTCGCCGCCGGTTTTGCTGCAGGAGCCACGGGAGCTGGTTCGACTGGTTTCTCAAACAACAGGGCGTCGCATGGTGGTGCTTTCGGTTGCAGATCTTCGATTGGAAGTGATATATTCCGCAGTGCGTATTCACCGTAGCTTTTCCACGATATCACACCTTGTTCATAGAGTTGACGTAACTCTGTGTTTTCAACAAACGGTGTTACTGGAAAATAGACGTTTACCTTGTACTTTTTTTTCAACTCTTCTATGCATTGATTCTCTTTCTTGAAATCGATTTGGTCCATTATTTTTTCCGCGTTGAGCGAGTTGTATGTTTCTGACAACACGACGGACAGCCGGTTTTTCCACCACAGGAGCGTGTGCATGAATGTTTGATGTGTACCCACGGTATCGGTGGATGTTTTTGCGCTCGAATCGCTGAACATCATGCTTCTAGGCACGCCAAACGTAGCACATATTTCTTCCTGTACTAGTTTATGAACGTTGACTAGGTCGTTGCGTCCAGTGTTTGCAGATGTCGTCTTGACGCTGTGACCCATGGGCAATTGTGTGATGTGATCTAGAGTAGCTGATGATCGTGCAGCGTGTTCGGTGTTCAAATAACTCTCATACAAGTTCCGCTGTTTTGCTAATGTCGTGACCGCGGATTTATTCCGTTGATACTTCATATCATCAGATGTCTCAGCAGAGTTAGCATCAGCATAGAAGTCAAAGTCGATTCCCTCACGTGCCGTTGCACCTTGCCCAGTATCTTTGACCTCTGAAAAATAACGTGGATCTGATCGCTGTATCTCCATGCGTATACATGTTTCACGGACTGTCTTTAGGAATTGTAATCGAGGAAGAACTTTCACCATCGGGGACGTTAGATTCCCATGTATCGTCGGCTGGAAACCAAAGTTGTTAAAGACTACCGCATTGCGAATAAGTTTTTCTACGGTACCCGTTTCGTAGACATAAAATTCAAGTTCGTTTTTTTTAATCTCAAATTTGACATTATAGGTATCGATGTGCATGATCGATGGGAAGCATTTGCCGAGGTATACCACCGCAAACCCATAACACATGACGCTGTCGATGACTGCGCCACAGAACGGGACCCACTTATCGTCGATGGCTTCTTCGTCGCCTTGGTCGAGCGGTTTACATTTACCTTGACAGAATTTGATGCCGTTGTTTAGCAGTTGGTTGTGGATCATCTGTCGACACATTTGAATCATAGGCGATTGCTGAAAGCATGCTTTGGCATTCCGCATCTGTTCCATGTCCACACGATGTAGCTTTTCCATTTTGTAACGTATTTATGTATATTTATACATACAAAACCATGAAGCGTCGACGAGAATCTGACGAAGAATCTGACGAGACCACCGACAGTGGCAAACGACATGTGACGTTGACTCGCCACGAGATTATAATGCAGGCACACTATGCACAATTGAATTTTAACCGTGCATTTGGTCAACGATACGACAATTATACCTTGCTCGAGTACGTAATTGCAATGCATGATTTGAATGACATGTCTAAATTTGTGGAATTAATGGAAGAGACATCCACAACCGGCGAATATCGTTCTTTAGAGGAATTAAAGAAAATGGTATAAATGTCAGCGTATGACTGTTAAATGACAGTGTGTGATTCGAATTTATGGATGCGCGGCGTCGTATTTACGAACATTGGTGCGACACTGTTTTTAACCGTGTTTCTATTGCGACGTGCGTTGGCAGACGTCAGCAAGAACGCTAAGACCATAGAGGAAATTAACATTAAACGAAAAGTATTGGAAACCGGTACTACGGCCGCGGTTGCTATCCCAGTAAAGGCGCGAACTTACAGAAATGATCTTAAATTTTATTAGATGTAAACTATGAATGATTCGTATTGATCAACACTCCGATGGAATTTTTAGTTATTTACTTAGTATCTATGTGTTCCGCTTATAATCAGTGGTGCCGAACATAGTAGGTCGTTCGATATCATTGCAAGCTTGCCCTCCCCTGTTTGAATCCATGTATGGAGCATTCCAACGCGTTTTATATTCCCAGAGACGCCATGGATGTTCACAATGACCCCTGACTTTCTCAACCCCGGTTGGTCCGTTACAAATCCATTGACGACGGTTTTCATCAACGGTTGTAGTGCTAACCCACCGCCGATCATGAACCCCGTGATCAATGAATGCACGGCATCGTCTCCAAACATGAAATGAACGCTGACAAGCACTAAGAGGAAGGTCAATAAACTGAGTATCAGTTGAATGACATGCGTCAGTTTGAGTCCACATCCGTAACTTGGCGTTGTGTCATTGCGGTTGAAAACCCATTTTACATTGAACCACAGAAATATAATACCGGCAAGCAATATACCCAGTCCGATCAAAATGTTCTCAACCGATTGCATTTGCGATAGATTCAACAATATTTATACTACATAATAGTGAAGTATTCTCTCAAATGGCAGGTCCACCAATACATGTCAGCTACGCTGGGAAATGTATGAAATCGAGGGATCGCCAATTAATCAAGACGTTCCTCCACCGATTTTACACTCCGTTTGCATTGGTCATTTGGATCATCGTCGCATTTGACATGAAATCTTGCACGAACATACCATTGCTAGTCACGATCGTGTCCATTCTTGCAGCAGCTTCTAACGCAATGGAGACGTACCATACGTGGTTACAGGACGTGTACATTATGTCGAGTGGTAACACGCCTACCATACGAAATGATGTAAAGGTATACGTCGTCGTCTCTGACTTTTTTATTCATGTTGTGTGCGTTTTCCTCTCTCTATGGTGGGTTGACGATTTTCACGAGTGTCTGTTTATTGACAGACATCACCAGGCGACAGCATGGTGCGGGATATTCATCGTCGCGTTCTTATCGCATTACATGCGGCATATGACGACAAACCGTCAGAGGGAACGCATTACCGCCAACGCGTACCAGCATGTAGTCCACGATGTCTAGCGACGAGGCGGGTGATACCACACATTGTATGGAAATTCTTCCTGGCGTACAATGCGCAACGGCGCCTTTCGAAACCCAGGGCGTTTCTTTAATGGTGGTTTCATGTACGGTACCAATGACGCAATTTCGTCAACCATGATCCGTTCGGGGTCAATCCCAGTGGCGTTGGTAGCGACACAGTCCCTGCGCTTGCACCCTTTACTAAACCCTGTGCCGTGATCGTAACGAGCATGCGGTTTCCATGTCATTACATGAGAATACGAAGAATATGGGTTGTTCAGGTTCGGCAGGCTACGCTTTTCACCGCAACATGTATAGCATTCGAGGTATCTGTCGTACTCACCTGGATGATACGCACACTTGTGCATACCGACGCTCTCTATTTCGTTGAAAAAACGGTCACAGTGTTTGCATTGTCGCACCTCGCAATACTTTTCGATGATACGTTTCACCACCGCACTGTTGGCATACAGCGACATGGATTTACGTACATGTACATTTATTTAAATACCGAATTAAATCCATTTAGATTCTAATACATCTATCGCGTGCTGTAGAACGCATGCTTCCCTCACGTCCGCGGCATCGTACTCGATGACTTCCCACGCTTTTATGTCAATAGCTTTGATCGTCACCGAGGCGTGACGTCGCACTTGCCGCAGTTCGCCAGCGTATTCTTCCGTGCACATGACCTCGTCTTCGCCTCGTGCGACCAATTCAGCGTTACCAAGTACACGTGGCGGCTTTCCGCACAAGGCAAACATGTGTTCTTCCCGTCGCCGGGTTGTTACCACTGGACCAAACTGGAAGGCGAAGATGACATCATCCGATCGTTCGTTGCACACATACCCCATTTCGTACATCAATTCTTGATTCCGAAGTCGCATAGCGTCGGAAACAAAGTCTATGCCGGAAATGCGTATGGCTGGGAGTTTCCGTCGAAGGGATTCGAGATCTGGTGGCACGTATGCCAACGTTTCGTCTTCTTTTCGTTGAACAACTGGTATGACCCATCCGCCAACGATACACATGGTGACAAACACGACAATCCAGTGCAGTGATTTTTTTTGCGTCGTAGAGTCTCCGAAATTGCTTGAATCCTTTGGCATGCTAGGACGTTTGCATTTTTCGCACAACTTTTTGAAACAGTCGTTCTTCCTTGGCATTTACTAGAAGATGGTTAATTCCTTTATACCCTACATCAGAGAAAAATCCATATAAATGCCCATTCGTCCAGTATCAAAAGTGAAGATGATTTCTTCGAGGGGTCCTCCACGATATGCGAAGAGCGTGTATCTCGACCCATCTATGAACGACGACGGCATACTAGATAATGTAGAAAAATTCAAGAAAGAGGCGATTTTGAAATGCATGCGTGAGATGTTGCCACGAGTGGGGTGGGACGAAGAAAAAGCTAAAGAGTTTCGAATAAACCACTTAAAAGCTACTCACTTGCCAGTTGAATCAAAAATTAAGTCGTTCCCATTTGCTGGATTTGAAAAGGGTGGGAAAATCAAGTGGACGGAAGATGAGCGTAATACGGAAATATCGATACCCATAGAATCGTTTAAGCGCGCAGACGCCAATTACGACGCCATCGAAAAACGTTTTTACGCCATGGTGAATGATCAACGACAGTATGCAGTGAGTGCCTTCCCTGACAGACTCGTGAAAAAAACCGTTGAAAAAGGCGGTAAAAAAATAGTAGAAGTTACGTATGAGTTTAACAGCGATAAACGGAAATTGCTTGCTGGAAGTAACCCATTCTCAAGTAACCAGAGAAAAGCACTGGACAAAATGCGGGACGCAGACCTGCGTGGTCTATCGATCATTGAATTAAAGCGGCCGTTGAACGGAGAACTGTTTGACCCACGCATGAAGCGTCGTCGGGTAATGGGATTCCAACCACGTATCAAACTTGTCTTTAACAACCGAGATGTCAAAAATTTTGAAAATTACATGTCCATGGAAGGAGCTCATCCAGCTGATAAATTGTACAAGTTGTTGGACGTCGAACGACCAAACGGTAAACGAATGGAGAAACTGGAAGAAGACGCAAAGAAAGGCGTTGGAATGGTACCGTTTAACCCAGGACAAATCGACGACGATACGATCGATAAAGTGAACTCATACTTGACCGATTTAAAAAAGGAGATAGCCCAAGAAAAGGAAAAAA
>Ga0209425_10004824_pt1 | contig 13529 bp, 18 predicted proteins | sample COG_05_FD_184749 | JGI IMG/M metagenome (GOLD analysis project Ga0209425, IMG submission 184749) | Pelagic Microbial community sample from North Sea - COGITO 998_met_05 (SPAdes) (version 2) | ecosystem: Environmental > Aquatic > Marine > Neritic zone/Coastal water | place: Helgoland, sampling... | reverse complement strand
CGATAATTTACTTGATACAGTAAATCCATCTTCACTTAAACTGATGCCATAAGTAAAAAGCTGTCCCCATTGCTTTTTACCCCATTTTTTATGTGCTTCAAACATTAAAGCTGGTATACCAGGAGTACCAACTGATAATCCACCAACGACAGCCTCAAAAAATTTCATAGATTCACCATCATCATTTTGAAATTGTGACATATGTGAACTCGATGGGGCAGTTTCTCTACCATCTAATGTAATGACTTGTCTTGTTTCACTATCATACCAAATTAGGAAACCTCCACCACCAAGACCCGATGACTCTGGCTCAACAAGACCTAAAACTGATTGAGCAGCTACCATTGCATCTGCTGCAGTCCCACCATTGCGTAATATTTCTGACCCTGCAATTGAAGCGTAAGCATTTGCTGTTACAATCATCCATTTATTTCCAACAACTGGATGCCCAGCTATTTTATTCGTTAGTGATTTTTTTACATTCACTGTACTTGTTTCAACTGAAGTAGTGTTAAAACTTTCAGGAGAAATTTGGTCAGAAAGCTCTGAGGATTTAACAGAAACTGTTAGTAAACATAAGATAGTAATTGAAAGATATTTTATAATTTTCATGAAATTTTAAATAATATATTTTCCTAAAATTTTTGGAATATTGTTTTTAAAATTGAAATAACCTTTATTTGAAAACTGCCAGCAATAAATGTCTTCTTCTTTAAAAACTTTATTTAAGTCTAGATTATATAACTTCTCTAAATGATTAATATAGTCAAGATTTTCCCCAATAAATGGATAAACTAAGTCAAATTTTTTACTATGACTAAATAGTGAAATTAATTCGTCATGATTTTTTACTTCAATAATATCTGATGATCTGGCCACATCATTGATTAAATTTCTTTTAAAATCTAATACTTTTTCACTTAAATGAACTTGGCGAGTGATATTACTAGGTGCCACTAAATATATCTTTTTATATTTATTTAAATATTGATCTATAAATAGGTCTGTATCAAATACTATGAGTATTTCATTATTAATATCTTTATTTGAATAACTCATTGGACATATTTCATAGAATTTATTTTCAATAATAGGAACAGCTGATTCATTTAATTGAATATTAGTAAATCTATTTTCAGTAAATTTTTCAATATTCCAAGATTTTGCTAGATAATGCTTACCTTTTGTTTGAAGCCCAGCAACCCAACGCCAGCTAAGCGTATTTGATGCAGAATCCCCATCTAACAAATGTTCTAAAAAAAATGCTGCTCCTTGTTGCCAGGGCAGCTTAAGAGTAAAAATCCAAATACTTGCAAACCACATTCTTGTGTGGTTGTGCAAATAATTATTCTCTTTAAGTTCATTAACCCATTCATTAAAACATTGAATATCTGTATTACCATTAATAGCATTTAAATAATTTTCATTCTTCTCAAAACTTTTTAAACTTTCTGTAAAATCAGTCCACACTTGTGGCCTAAGTTCAAGCCATCCTTTCCAATAGACTCTCCAAAAAACTTCTTGAATAAATTTTTCAACTTTAGAGAATGAGTATTTTTTTAAGATTTGTTTTATAATCTCAAATTCTAATAATACTCTATGTGAGATATAAGGGGATAGTAAGGAAATATTGCCCCTTCTTTCTATGCCGAAATCAAAATTTCTTAATCGATTATAATCACTAATATGTTTTTCAATAAAAGTGTCTAAATGCTTTAAAGCAAATTGCTTATTTGGTGAAAATTTCATTTATAATTGGTTTGTATCATTTTCTAATTAAATTATTTAGTATAAATTATTAAATATGAAACTTTTTAATCAAAAAAAATCAACTTCTCTTATGGTAATTATAGGAGGTTGTGTTCTTTTATTAATTTCTTTTGGTATTCGTCATTCATCTGGACTTTACTTAATTCCAATTTCTAACCAGCTTGGTAGTGGTAGAGAAATATTTGGCTTAGCTATTGCCATTCAATTTTTGATGATAGGGTTTGGTTCGCCAATTTTTGGTGCTATTGCTGATAAATACGGTTCTGATAAAGCCGCACTATACGGAGTCATATTATTTTTAATTGGATTATATCTCTTCTCGCTTGTAACAAATTCTTTTCTATTAATTCTATCTCAAGCCATTTTTGGACTTGGCTGCGCAGGATGTGGTACCGCTGTAATTCTTGGTGCAGTTGGTAAGGCCGTCTCCGAAAAATATAGAACTTTATCTCTTGGCGTAGTCATGGCTGCTGGTTCATTAGGTCAATTTTTAGTTGTACCTTTGAGTGGAGCATTAATTGAGGCAACTGACTGGCAAAGATCAATAGTTTATTTATGCTTTATTTCACTTGTCATGATCATATTTGTATTTGCTCTCAGTTTACGCTCTAAAAATCAAGAAAATGAACATATTCAGGAGCGACCTCTAAAACAAGTATTAGGCGTAGCATTTTTAAATAAAAATTATGTATTATTAAGTATAGGTTTTTTTGTTTGTGGTTTTCATGTTTCATTTGTGGCTACACATTTACCAGCTTATTTAGAAGATTTATCTTTACCAATCTGGATTGGATCATGGTCATTAGCTTTAATTGGTCTATTTAATGTATTTGGAACTCTTCTATTTGGGTATTTAGGTGACAGCCAATCAAAAAAAAACTTATTAGTAATACTATATAGTTTGAGATCATTTTTATTTTTAATTTTTATATTTTTACCTAAGACTGAATTTACTATTTTAATTTTTGCTGCATTGTTGGGAGTTTTGTGGTTATCGACCGTACCACTTACTAGTGGCATTATTTCAGTTATTTTTGGGTCTAGATATATGTCGATGCTTTACGGTTTTACATTTTTAGTTCATCAACTTGGCTCGTTTGCTGGCTCCTGGTTTGGTGGGAGATTTTATGATTTTTATGGATCATACGATGTTATGTGGTGGATTTGTGTAGCTCTTGGCTTTGCTTCAGCAGCTATGCACGCCCCCATAAATGAAAAGCCTCTAGAGAAAATATATACTTAATGTATAATCTTGCACATTATGTCTAGCATTGATATAGAAATTTATTCTTATGGTATTCCTATTATTCTAGGCCTAATTTTTGCAGAGGTAGTTTACTCTTCCGCAAAAGGTTTGGGATATTATAAACTAAAAGATAGTTTGGCTGGTTACGGTTTGTTAGCTGGTAATATTTTAATAAATTTTTCCACCAAAGGATCAATTTTATTTTTTTATGTTTACTTATATCAATTCAAATTATTTACAGTTAATGAAATATTAAGCCCTGTATTAGTGTGGGTGCTGACATTTGTTACAATTGATTTTATTTATTATTGGTATCATCGATGTTCGCATAGAGTCAGATTCTTATGGGCTGTTCACATGAATCATCATTCAAGTGAGGAGATGAATTTTTCAGTTGCATTAAGACAAGCATGGTTTGGACCAATAACAAAAATCCCCTTCTTTATGTTGATGCCTTTAATTGGCTTTGATCCAATTATTACTGCAGCAGCAGGAATTATTTCAACCCTGTGGGGAGTTCTGGGGCATACACAGTGGATAAAGAGACTTGGTCCACTAGAATATATTCTTGTTACACCATCTTCACATCGAGTACATCATGGATCTAATGAAGAGTATATTGATAAGAATTACGGCAATCTTCTAATAATATGGGATCGGATATTTGGCACATTTGCTGATGAAAAAAATAAAGTTGTTTATGGTATAATTGAAAATGTCCAAACATTTAATCCAGTAAAAATTACATTTCAATTTTGGATATCAATGTATCGAGATTATAAAAATGCAAAATCTGTAAAAGATAAAATTCTATGTTTTGTTGGTAGGCCTGAGTGGAAGCCTGACCAGTAAAATAATGAATAAAAGTGAACGCGCCAAATATATTCATAAAAAACTTAACAAGATCTATCCTAAAATACCAATACCACTAAATCATAAAAATAAATTTGAATTGCTTGTGGCAGTGTTATTAAGTGCGCAATGTACTGACGAAAGAGTTAACCAAGTTACACCATTACTTTTTAAAATAGCAAATAATCCATTGTTAATGAAAAAAATACCATTGAATACAATATACAAAATCATAAAGCCTTGTGGATTAGGACCAAAAAAATCAAAGGCAATCTATGATTTATCTAGAATATTAATAGAAAAATTTGATGGTAAGGTACCAGAAGATTTTATAGAGCTTGAAAAACTTCCAGGGGTTGGACATAAGACTGCAAGTGTCGTCATGTCGCAAGGATTTGGTCACCCAGCTTTTCCTGTAGATACTCATATTCATAGATTGGCACAAAGGTGGGGTTTAACGAGTGGAAAAAATGTTGTTGAAACAGAAAAAGATTTAAAGAATCTATTTCCTAAACAATCATGGAACAAGTTACACCTTCAGATTATTTATTATGGAAGGGAGTATTGTTCAGCTAGAGCATGTTATGGCTTGGAATGTGAAATTTGTAATACTTGTTATCCTAGAAGAAAGAAGCCCATTAAAACTATAAAAGCTTAATTATTTATTTTTTCTAGCAAATATAAACGATTTTACACACAGCAATGTAAAGATAAAGCCTGTGATCATCATCATTAGCTTAGAGCTATCTGCCCATACATTTTCAAATGGACTTCCAAGACTTCTAAAAAAATCTAGTCCACCTAAAAAAATAATTAAGCCAAAAGTAACTACAATATGCATAAGTAATTTTTTCTTACTTGGAATTAATAAAGTCAAAATTGCGAAAAGCAATATTGGTAAACCAAAGATTGAAGGAATATATGAAGTAATTGAATTGCTAGCACTTAAATAACTTACTCCAATGCCCCATAAGATCAGAAATACTCCATAGATAAGGGAAATATTTTCCATTGTTAAACCTATAAAGGTGTATTCATTCTTGTTGTTCATATAGAATATAATTAGTCTAAATTCTTCCTTTGTCCATAAAAATAATAAACTTACAAATTAAAGCAACCATTGCAATACCCACAAGCAAACTAAACCAGAAGCAATTGTTGCAATCACATTTCTTGAAATAAAAGCAATAAGTATTGCAAAGCTTGCAGCAATAATTCTAAGATTTTCAAAAATAGAAAGACTTAAATTTTGCTCATATATTAAAACTTCAGGTACGATGATTGCAGTCAATAAAGCAATAGGGACATAATGAAGTGGTACCTCAACCCATTTGGGCATTTTTTCTGCAATAGACTTATTAAACATTGAAAATCTAGTACTGTAAGTAATTAAGCCTGCAACTATCATAACAATCCAAATCATTTTTCAGACCTTCTACTTTTTTTAATTACAGTTGTGGCAATCCATCCAGCAGTTATACCACCAATTCCAGCAAGTATGAGCCATAGTTTCCAGGGCAATGGCTGGAGAAGGATTGATAAAATACCTGCAACAAAACAGGCAATCAGATCTGCTCTCGTTTTTAGTAAGGGTATAACTATTGCAATAAATGTTAACGATATTGCAAATGTCAAAGACCATTGTTCTGATATAAATGAAGCACCTAAAACCCCAATTATGGTTGCAATTTGCCATCCTAACCAGAGTGTTAATCCACTACCTAAAAAATAATAATGATTATAATCTGAAAACTTATCTATACGATATTTCTGCACCATTAGGGCGTAAGATTGATCTGTCAATAAATATGCTAATATCATTCGCCACTTTAAAGGCAGACTTTCGACATATTTTGTGAGTGAGGCGCTGTAAAGTAAATGTCTTAAATTAACTATCGCAACAGAGCTTCCAACGATAAAAGATGGAACACCAGCCGACCAAAGCTGTACAAATACAATTTGACTAGCTCCCCCAAAAATTATTGAGGACATTAATATAGCTTCAAGAGCGGAGAGACCACTTGCTATAGCTAGAACACCAAATACTAAGCCAAATGGAAAAACGCCAAGATGATGAGGCATCATATCACGTGCGCCCATAAAAAATTCACTAGTTTTAGATGCCATATTGAGAAGTTTTTTTATAAAATTAATATTAATTATAGGATAAACTTATAGCATGCTAAGTAAATTTCTAAACTTATTTAAATCAATTGAACAAGAAAAAGATTGTAAACTAGTCTTATCATTAGATGGTGGTGGGGTTAGAGGGCTTGCAACTGTAATATTTTTAAAAGAATTAGAAAAAGCCAGTGGTAAAAAAATATTTGATCTGTTTGACTTTTTTATTGGTACAAGTGCAGGTGGTTTAAATGCAATGCATTTAGTTATTAATCAGATTAATACTAGTGAGCTGGAAGATTTTTGGTCAAAAGATAACTTAGCTATGAGTATGCAAGGATCTTTTTGGACAAAAAATTTTTTTTTAACGACAAAACCTAAATATAATAACAATTCTAAAACAGAATTATTGGGGAAATATTTTGGTGATAGGCTTATATCCGATTCTAAAAAACCTATAGCAGTTTTGGCATATGATGTTGAGGCAAGAAAGCCAAGAATAATAGCAAGTTATAAGGATCAAAACATTAGAGTAATAAGTGCAATTAATGCAACTTCAGCAGCACCATTATATTATCCCACAGTCCAGATTGAAGATGGTTCATGGTTAATTGATGGAGGAGTAGTTGCAAACAATCCTTGTTTAGTTGGTTATAACGAAGCACGCAAATATTTTAAAACTGAGAAAATAAAAGTATTTAGTATTGGAACAGGAATACATTCAAAAAATTTAGATGGTGAGGATTCTTCCAAATGGGGACCAATTGGCTGGTTAGCAAATGACATATTGGGAATTTTACTTGAGTCTCATGCAGATCATGAGCTATTAAGCGATCTAATTGGTAATAATTATTTTCGAGTTAATTCAGTAGCAGAAAATATAAATTGGAATTTAGATGACTATACTAATATCAATTTAAAAAATATTAGAGATATGGGCTATAGTTGGTGGAAAATATATGGAGATGAGACAAGTAAGTTTTTATCAGCTTAGATTTTTTATTGCATTAACTAGGTTTTTTGTATCATTTTAATAGAATAATCTAATTTTTAATAAATTGCTATTTAGCAACATCAATTATATAAACTATTTAGATTATGAATTTTGTTCCTTTGGAGAAGTAGACTTAAGATATTTAGAACCCATTAAAGGCAAAGTTATTACTAATAATCTATTCCTTGTTTTATCTATTTTATTTCTTTTTAGTCAAATTCAAACTTTGTAATCTCTAACTTCATAGCTTGTTTGCTAGTGAGGTAATAATAAATAAAAACAAAGGAATAAATAATGGCAATAGGTACTGTTAAGTGGTTTAACACTAAAAAAGGATATGGTTTTATCGCACCAGAAGGTGGAGATAAAGACGTATTCGTTCATATTTCAGCTCTTGAAAAAGCTGGTCTTCACTCATTAGACGAAGGTCAAAAAGTGGAATATGAGCTAGCAGAAAATAAAGGCAAAGAGTCTGCTGTAAACTTAAGTGTTGTTGAATAGTCAATAAGCTTATTATTTATCTCGGGTTATCGAGGCATTGCAACTAATAGCAATACTTCAGAAATATTATTTCTGATATCCCGAGGTAATATAAAATCTAATAAATATAATAAAAAAATTGAAGCTTAGTATTTATTTACTTAGCTAAATATTCTAGCCAAAGCCGATAATCATTTCTTAGGTGATCACTTGGAGTGATGACTTTTATCCTTCCATCTACAACTGAATCACTGGCAATAAGAGTGCCAGTACTAATTTGATCATTTATAAAATTTATAATTGTTGCCCTAGAAGCTAAAGAGGAAACTTTTTTTGTTAAGTATTCTTTTGTACAAATTACGTCAGCATCAGCGAGTTCATTATGCATGACGTCAATCAAAATTTTGAAGCCGTAAACGGTCCTTCTAAAATTAATTAATGCTTTAAAGTTTGATTTATCATTTATAGTTTCAAACGCATTAACTAAGTTTTCAGTTCTTTTTAGTGTTAAATCCATTTTTTTATTACCTTTAAATTTATTGCTCCCTAATAAAAATTAACTGTAAGAAATAAATATAATTTATATACATAAAACCTTTGCCAAAAGTAGTATATAATTTTTAATGCTAATATTTAGTAATTAATTATAATTAAAAAAAACAGGCAAACGATGATGTTTCCACCCGTACTCCATTCCACCTTCAACATTAAATATTTCTTTTGTTACAAAATCTTCATATAAAAGACTCCCAGCATGCAGTGATCTCATGCCAGACTTACAAATAAAGAATATTTTATTTTTAGGTTTTATATCTAGTTTGTTTATTTGATTAATAAAATTTGTTGAAGGACTGTGATCTTCATTAGTCAGTGAAATAAGATGAACTTTTTTACCAAGTGCTTCTAAATCAGCATAGCCATCATTGTGCCACTCATGGCTTGTTCGCACATCAATTAGTCGTGAGCTTTTTTCTGTTTTAAGGATATCAAAACATTCATTTGCCATAATATTTTTAATCATAAGAAAACTATTATACGGTATTAATATGAAACAAGAAAATGCAAAAAAAATATGGCAATTGATACTTAAAACAGGAGATTCTTTGAAAGGGGTATTGCCTAATCATCCTAATCATCCAAAAGGAAGGAACCCATATGCACATATATCTCTAGAAATAAAAACTAAATATGGCTGTTCTTACAAAGATATCTCTGATGATAAAATTTATGAATTAGAAGAATTTATAAAATATTTAAAAGAAAATCCCTCTTGATCAGAATATATATTTGTATATATTAGTGATATGATTAATCATTAAATTTTAGTACAAACTTAGATATTCTTATTGCCTAGTTACTAATGATAAATAAAGATAAATCGCAATATCCTCTAGAAGTTTTAACCTTAGTAGAATTGACCAAAAATTCAAAACTTGAATTTGATGACATAAAAAGTAATTTAAAAAGTCTCATAGAAAGCTTTGAAATTGAAGTTGTTTATCTAGGAGATATTATTATGCAAGATAAGAATGAAAATATGTATGATGTTTGCATCATTCTAAAATTTTTATCAGAATCAAGTCATATTAAATATATTGAAAGTCATGGAAAAAATCAGATGCTAAACATATTTCTTAATGCAGTAAAATCACGTTATGACTTACAATTAAGCTCAATTTAAATTTATTGAGATTTCTTGAACATAAGTCATAATTACCCCATGAATAGCTTAAAGAAGATAACCTTAGGTTTTGCAATATTTATAATATCGGTAGTATTTTTTTCAAGCTGCGATGACAGTAGTACGTCTGCCTATACCGGCGTTAGAATGATTGATAATACATTCTCACCACCGGTAGTAAGAGTGCATGAAGGTGGTATGGTCCGATTTTACAATGCTGGGAACAATCCTCATAATGTCGTTGCTACTGATGAGAGCTGGGGCGATTATGAAGATGTTCCAAAAAATGATTATCTTGATGTAAATTTTCAAACTGAAGGTCTTTATAAATATATTTGTTCATATCACGCCACACCAGAAGGAGATTGGGGTATGGCAGGCTCAGTAGTTGTAGGTGACATTGACTATCATGAGTATACAAATTTTACTAAAAACGATGCGGTTAAAGATTTTAGTGGTGCAGTTAGATACGTGCCTAATGTTTATGAAACCATTCAAGATGCTGTTGATGCAACAAATCCAGGTGACCTAGTTCTAATTGATAAAGGCATATATTATGAAGAAGTTGTGGTAAGAACTCCATCCATAACAATCAGAGGAGTCGATCGTAACAATGTTATTATTGACGGTGAATTTGAAAAAGCCAATGGCATTATTGTTGCTGGAGTGGATGGCGTTGTAGTTGAGAATATTACAGCTCGTAACGCTTTACTCAATGGTTTTTATTTTGCAACCGTAGAAGGTTATAGAGCATCATATGTTACGGCTTATAATAATGGTGACTATGGCATTTATGGATTTGATTCTGTAGATGGTGTTATAGACCATTCTTATGCGTCGGGCTCACCAGATGCAGGATTTTATATTGGCCAGTGCTATCCATGTAATACAGTAATTAATAACGTTATTTCAGAAAATAACGGGCTAGGTTACTCCGGAACCAATTCTGGTGGTGATTTATATATTGTTAGCTCAATATTTAGAAATAATATGGGTGGTATTGCACCTAACACACTAGACAGTGAATTGTTACCCCCAGAACGTGAAAGTTTTATCATAGGCAACCATATTGAAAATAATAATAATATAAAAGCTCCAGCGTGGCCTAATCAATATATTACACTGGGCAATGGCATTATCATTGCAGGAGGCAATAACAATCTGATTAAAAATAATGTTATTAATGATCATGGTGTTTTTGGAGTTGTTGTAACAGCTGCATTTGATGATAATTATTGGCCTGCACATGGCAACATCGTCCAAGATAATTTAATTATAAATTCTAAAAAAGCCGATATAGCTTTGAGTGGTATTTCAAATTTAGGTAACTGCTTTAAAGGAAATACAATTCAAACCTCATTTCCACCAGGCATACAAACATCGGGTGAATGTGGTGATAATATTTTTAGTCGCGGAAGTGATTTGTCAGGATTATGGAGTTCAATTGCTAGAATTGTCTATGTTAATCAAGGATCATTTGAAGTTGGGGATTGGCGAACTATGCCAGAACCAGGACCTCAGCCAAATATGCCAAGTCCAAACTCATATTTTAGCAATGTAGTACCAGCTATAGACGTATTTAAGAATTATGAGATTGACTATACTAATATTAAGCTGCCAGAAACTGCAGAAAAGTATTTAAACTAATTGAAGCATAGTTTACGATTTTAAATAAGAAGGAGAAGATAATATGCCAGGTGTTGCAGCGTTCCCAGTCGGAGATATTACATTTTTATCTCTATTATTTAATTTTTATGGCTACTACTTGCCAATATTTTTATACGCGGCTTGGACACCACTTGCTCTTTATGAACTGTCAGATAATCGACTAAGTTCAAACCTGTCTAAATTTATTTGGACCCTAGTAATTCTTTTAGTTCCACTATTGGGTGCCGCAATTTATCACATTTTTTTTGCAGAACGAATTCATGTTACAGTAAGAGCCACAATGATTTTTGGTGGAATATTAACGGTCATAATTGTCTTAATATATCTAGGCCTTTCATTATAAATTAAATAATAGTGATTTTTGATAAACGCATTACTCCTATTAGGCACGATATAGCCGCATCAGAATATAAAGGTTTTCTAAAGAATAGAAAATTTATTAAAGGTAAGATTTATTATGTTAAATCAAATTTTTCAAATTTATTATCAAGCAATAAAAAACAACTTATTTCACAATTACTTTATGGCGAACCAGTAAAGGTTTTTGAAATTAAGAAAGGCTATGCTTGGCTACAATCGCTACGTGATGATTACGTTGGCTATACTCTAGTAGATAATTTGCAAGTAACGAAAATTGTGCCTTCACATAAAATTATTTCACTCCGTTGTTTGGTTTATAAATTACCAAGCATAAAATCAATACCAGTTACTGAGCTTAGTTTTAATTCACTAATAGAAATTACTGGTAAGATGAAGAATAAATATTTTTATAAGATTAAAAATCTTGGCTGGTGTCATAAGCAGGATATTATCAAGCTAAACACTACTAATTTAGATTTAGTAATGTTAGCAAAAAAATATTTACACACGCCTTACTTATGGGGTGGGCGCAATTCAATCGGAATTGATTGTTCAGGTTTAATACAAAATATTTTTCAAATTAATAATAAGTTTTTTCCAAGAGACACTGATTTGCAAGAAGATTTCATTCTTACAGAAGTTGCTGAAAAAAATTTAAAGGGTGGGGATCTAATTTTTTGGCAAGGGCATGTTGCTATGATGGTGGATAATAAGAATATTATACATGCTAATGCATTTCATATGCGTACTGAAATTGAACCACTACGCCAAGCCAAGCCAAGAATTGAGAAAAAATATGGTAAAATAATAAAAATGGGAAGAAACTAGAGGTATGTACCTATTTGATTGTGGATTAGAATCTGAAGAATGGCGCAAAGTTATGGTAATTTTTACCTCAATCTTTGTTACATTCTCAGTAGCTTTGTATACCACGCTTACAGGGCGAAATAAAAAATGGATTGTTTCAACACTAATTGCTTCATTTTTAATTGCTGTATTTGGTTACGAAATCTGGATAAATTTTGGTTTAGTAGATGGCCAACACGTTAGTGCTCGAAGATCAGATGCTCTAAACTGTGCCATTCCATCACAAATTAATTGGTTAACTAATTCTATAGTAGATACTGGGGTAGCTTGGCTAGGCATCATTCTAGTTGGTGTTTATTATAAAAACTCACCTGCACCTTTTGAAAAATTTTTATGGCCAGCTTTTTTTATTTTACTAGTTTGGTATGTGGGTCAAAATATTTGGGTAGAAATGATTTTATATCATAATCAGATTGGTAGCGATGCAAGAATTTCGTGGGGCCCACTTATGACATTAGGTCCATGGTATAATCCGACCCTATTTAGTTTTGGGGAGCGGGAAGCAACATTACAATCACAAGGTGTTTGGTTTATTTCTACATTTATGATTTACTACATTGCAATATTTAATCATTGTCGTTTTAAAGGTAACTAATGTTTCGAATAATATTTATTATAATCTGTATTGCCATATTTGCTTACTGCATTTCTAAGGCAGCCAATTTAAAACAAGACACAACCCGTACAGGACAAGTTGTATGGAGTTTAGTTATATTGGCTTTTGTAGGTCTCTTGATAGCTTTGGTGACAAATTCTTAATTAACTTTTAAGACTATTTTATTTCTTATAAACCAAAGTAATACTAACGATGGAATGACCATGAGCGCAGTAATAATAAAAAATGTACCCCAATCACCATTTAGCCAATCAACTAAAGAACCAGATGATGATGCCATTAAGGTTCTACCAGCAGTGCCAATCGATGCCAATAATGCATATTGAGTAGCAGTATAGTTACGATCAACTAACATTGAGATAAAGGTAACAAATGCTACCGTAGCAAATGCTGCAGCAAGGTCATCTAATAATACAGCTGCTGCAAATATGAATTCTGATTTTCCACTCCAAGCCAAGTAGGTAAACATAAGGTTGGTTAAGGCCATGATTATACCTGAAATAAATAAAGCTTTTATTACTCCAGACCGAATAGCAAACCAACCACCAACAAGAGTAAAAGCAACTGTAGTAATCCATCCAAGACCCTTAGAATACAAAGCAATATCAGATTTAGAAAAACCTATTTCTTTATAAAATAAAATCGACATTCGTCCGAGGAATGCTTCACCAATTTTAAATAAGAAAATAAACCCGAGTATAGACAGACCAATGGCTACTCCATTTTTTTTAAAGAAGCTAAATAATGGACTTATAATAGTAGCTGTAAACCAAGATAATAACCGGCCAAGAGTACCAGATACCCCCATTTTATTTTGAATATTTGCTTGGTCGCTTTGTTGTGATTGAATTCGTTCATCAGTACCAGTTTCTGG
>Ga0209425_10004812_pt1 | contig 13565 bp, 17 predicted proteins | sample COG_05_FD_184749 | JGI IMG/M metagenome (GOLD analysis project Ga0209425, IMG submission 184749) | Pelagic Microbial community sample from North Sea - COGITO 998_met_05 (SPAdes) (version 2) | ecosystem: Environmental > Aquatic > Marine > Neritic zone/Coastal water | place: Helgoland, sampling... | reverse complement strand
AATTTTTCTATATTTGGCAAAAGTATAATTTAAATCGTTATTTGAATAAATATATAAAAGTTGATTTAACGTTTGTTTATTACAAACCTTTTTTATGCATGAAAGTTTTGTAGCTAAAATCATACCTGCTAAAACAGCTTCACCATGTGTAATATTTTTAGAATAATTATTTTTTATTTCTATGGCATGAGCAAAAGTATGCCCAAAATTTAAAACCATTCTTAATTTTTTTTCATTCACATCATTATTAACAAAAGATAATTTTATTTTGCAACTCTTTGTAATTGCAAAAATTAGTTTTTTTTGATTATGTAGAAAAATATGTTTTGTATTTAATTTTAACCAATTAAAAAAAACTTTATCTTTAATAATAGCATGTTTTAATATTTCTGCGTAACCACATATCATTTCCTTTTTTTTTAAACTTTTTAAAAAAGATATGTCACTTATTACTAGCCTTGGTTGAGAGAAGGCCCCTATTAAGTTTTTGCCATAATTAGAGTTTACTCCAGTTTTTCCACCGATAGCTGCATCTACTTGAGCAAGTAATGTGGTTGGTATATTTATAAAATTTATTCCCCTCTTATAGATACTAGCGACAAACCCGGTTAAATCACCTATGATTCCACCGCCAACACCTATTATCAAATCTGATCTATTAAAATTTTTTAATAGCAACTTGTTCAAAAAAAAATTAACTGATTTTAGTGATTTACTTTTTTCATTAGCGTTAAAATTAAAACTAACTAATTCATATTTTTTTAAATTATTTAATAAAAATTTTTTATATACTAGAGGGATATTCTTATCAAAAATAAGTGCTATTTTTTTGGTTTGAGGGCATAGAGATTTAATTTTTTGAGGTAGTACCTTTAAAACATTGTTTCCAATTAAAATTGAGTAATTTATATTTTGAGTATTAAATTTAATTTCTTGAGTTTTCATATAAGTTAATTATTTTGTTTACTATTTCTCCTACCTCTATCGAATTACATTTGATTGTATAATTAGACTCATTATAGATTTTCTTTCTTTTTAAGTAAATTTTATTTATAGACTCTTCTAAGCTGCGTAGATTTAATAGAGGCCTTTTTCTAGTATTTTTTAATCTTCCTAGTAAAGTTTTTAAATCCACATCTAACCAAAAGCTTATAGAGGAACTTTTGGCAAATTTTCTTACAGAATTATTAATAAACGCTCCTCCACCTAGAGCTATAACTAAACTTTCTTTGTTTAATTCTTCAAGAGTTATTTTTTCTTCGATTTTTCTAAAATATTCCTCGCCTTTATCCTTAAAAATTTCATTTATTGTTTTTTTTTCTTTTTTTTCAATAATTTTATCTATGTCAACAAACTTGAGTTTTAGCTTTTTTGCAAGCATTTTTCCAATGGTGGATTTCCCAACACCCATCATTCCAGTCAATACAAGGTTTTTTTTCAATAAACTTACCAATTTTCAATTTGATTTATCACAAATATGTCTTATTTCTTCAGTTTAAATATATTTTTTAACTATGCAACTTAAATACAATCGACAGCGAGGAATTGGGAGCACAATAATAAAGTTGTTATTCAAAGCAGTTTTATTTTTAATTGTAGTGATAATAGGAATTTTTTTAATTGAAAAAATATCATTTCCAAATCCCGAACAAAAATACAACATCGACATTACTAATGAAATTAAAAAGCTTAAATAAAATAGTCAGCTTTTTAATTTTATTTTTTTTTAGCCCATTTCTAAATGCGGAAGAAGAGATAGATATTTGGAGTAAACCAGATAAAAAAAAAATCGAAACCACCAATCAAAAAAAAGATAATTCCAGCAAAATTAATAAATTAAATATACCTAATACAAATGATTTAAAAAACAGCATTAAGATTGATGATAAAATTTCAGATAGTTCTGAAAATATAAATATTTTTGGAATTTACGATCCAGCAGAAAATGATTTTAAATTAAATATGTGGAATCATACGGACGCTGACAAGATTAGATCAAGCATTAATAGAATTAATAAGATTAAACTTTCAAATAGTGCATCAAAGTTATTTGAAAAGACAATTTTATCATTTGCATATCACCCAAAAGGAATGACAGAAAAAGAGTTTATAGATTTTAAAATAGACTGGATGATTAAAAACAAAAAGATAGAACTAATAGAAATTTTTTTAAAACAAAATAAAACGTTTCCTAATAAAAAAAAACTTATTCAATACTTAGTTGATAATAATATCGCTAAAGCAAATATTAAAGAAGGCTGTAAGAAAATAAATTTTTTAGATAAAAGTATAAGTGATACATATTTAGAAAAATTTAAAATTTATTGCTTAGTTTTTAACAATAAGAAAAGTGAAGCAAGACTTCAACTAGATATTTTAAAAGAAGAACAGCAACTAGATAATTTTTTTGATGATAAAATTAATTTTCTACTAGGCGTTACAACAAAAACATCAAAAAAAATTAAAGAGGATAATTTGCTTAACTTTTATCTTTCAAGTGTAACTATCAAAAATTTTGAATTTGAGCCTAATCAAAATACAAAAAAAATAATATGGGAATATTTAAACGCAGCAAATTTAATTAAATTAAATGATGACAGGGATAAAGAGAAGTTAAGAGGTTTAGAAATTGCAGCTAGTTTAGATCAAATAGATAAACAAAAAATATTTGAAATTTATTCCAATATTAGCTTTGATTTAAATAGTTTAATTAAAGCTGAAGATGTCTATCAAAAATTTGATAACATTGATGCGAGATCTTTGATTTATCAAAAATATTTACTTTCAGACAACGAAGAAAATAAAATAAGATTATTGTTTTTGCTAAAAGACTTGTTCAAAAAAGACAATCTATCAAATGTTTTTGTAGAAATATTAAGTGACAAGCTTAAAGAAATCAACCTCGACAATGTGTCAAACTCTTACAAAGAAGTTGTCCAAAAAAATATCATCCCAGAAGAAGAACTGAAACTAGGTAAAATAAAATTTGATGATAAAATATTGCATAGATCAAGATTAATTAAATACTTCAAAGAAGAAATAGATCAGAAAAAAGCACAAAAAGATTTTTTAAAAATATACAAAAAAATTAAAAAGAATAAAAAATATTTCTTTTCAGCTAAAGATTTAGCGTTAGTAGAGTCACTAGCAAAGGACGGATTTAAAATTCCAAAAGAACTTAACTATCAAGAGATTTCTAAAAAATATAATATCCCTTCTAATTTGCTACAACTTGCAAATAGCGATGAGTCGGCTTTTTTAACATTAAAATTAGTAGAAATAATTGGTGAGGATGAAATTCATAGTTTAGACTCAGAGACAATTTACTTTATTACTCACCTTTTAAATCTGAATAATTTAAAAAAGATTAGAAATGACATCCTAATTTCTGCACTACCGCAAAGAAGTTAATTAAACTATATTAAGCAAATGAAGAGAAAAATTCTTATTGAGCCAGATCCAATACTAAGGAAAAAGTGTGAACGTTTAGAGCAGGTAGATGACAGCACAAGAAAACTAATGAAAGATATGCTTGAAACGATGTATGCAGCTCCAGGAATTGGGTTAGCTGCAGTACAAGTAGGTATTTTAAAAAGACTAGTTGTAATAGACATTTCCAAAAACCAAGAAAAAAAAGATCCTTTGTTTTTAATAAATCCTGAAATAATACATAAGTCTGAAAAGACTTCGATATATGAAGAGGGTTGTTTATCATTACCTGGGCAATTTGCAGAAATAGAAAGACCAGCGGAATGTTTTTTGAAATATGTAGACTATGAAGGAAAAGAAAAAGAATTAAAGGCGAAGGGTCTTTTGTCAACTTGCATTCAACACGAAATAGATCATCTTAACGGAATACTTTTTATTGATTATCTATCAAAGTTAAAAAAAGATATGATTATTAAAAAACTTGTAAAGCACAAAAAAGAAATTGAGAGAATTGTAGTTTAAAATTAATGTCATTAAAGATACTTTTTATGGGAACACCTGATTTTGCTGTTCCGGTTTTAAAATCAATACATCAATGTAAACATGAAATTTTGAATGTTTATACCCAACCACCTAAAAGAAAATTAAGGGGGCAAAAAGTAATTTCTTCTCCCGTTCATCAATGTGCAGAAAAACTAGGTATACCGGTAAGGTGTCCTGATAACATCAATACAGAAAGCGAGTATCAGCATATTAAGAACTTAAATCCAAATATTGTTATTGTTGTAGCCTATGGAAAAATAATTCCTGAAAATTTTTTAAATTTATCTGACACCTTATTTATTAATATACATGCTTCAATTTTACCTAGATGGAGAGGAGCGGCACCGATACAAAGAGCATTAATGAATATGGATAAAGAGACAGGTATTTCAATTATGAAAATAATAAAAGATTTAGATGCCGGACCAGTAATGAAGACTGTAAAGGTTAATATCAAAAAGAGTAGCAATTACGAGAATCTGAGTAAAGAAATGTCACTTTTGTCAGCTCATACAATAATAGATTGTTTAGATACACTAGAAAGTAAGAAAGAAAAGTTTATTCCTCAAGACAGTTCCAAGGCAACATATGCAAAAAAAATTAGCAAAGAAGAGGCTCAAATTAGTTGGAATAATAAAGCTAAACACATAATTGCTAAAATTAACGCCTTGCATCCACATCCAGGGTGCTGGTTTAATTTAGAGGGAGCTAGAGTAAAAATCTTAGAGGCAAAGGAGGTCAATATTCAAGGTAAACCTGGTGAAATTGTTGATGACCAATTTACTATAGCGAGTTCAGAAAACTCAGTTCAAATCTTAAGATTAAAAAAAGAAGGAAAAAAAAGTATGAGTGCCTCTAGCTTCTTAATAGGTAATAAATTAAAAATTGGTAAAAATTTAAATGAAATATAACTATCAAATTCTAATAGAATATGATGGCTTAAAATTTGTTGGTTGGCAATTTCAAAAAAATGGTAAATCTGTTCAAGAAACGATTGAAAAAAAACTAAGAAAAATTTTTAAAAAAAAGATTAGGATTATAGGAGCAGGAAGAACTGATAAAGGAGTTCATGCTTTAGGTCAAAGTGCTAATTTTTTTACTAGTGAAAAAATAGACAACAAAAAAAGGTTTCTAAGTTCAATAAATTTTTTTTTACAAAAACACTTAGTTTCAATAATAGATATTAAGATTAAAAATTTAAATTTTAATTCCAGATATGATGCAAAAGAAAGAACTTATGAATATAAAATTATTAATAGAGAGAGCAACCTAGTTATAAATAAGAACAGAGCTTGGCTCGTAAAAAATGAATTAGATCTTAAAATGTTAAAAAAAGGAGCTAAGATTTTAGAGGGAGAACATGACTATTCTACTTACAGAGCATCATCATGTTCCGCTAAGTCACCAGTAAGAAAAGTATCTAAAATTAGAGTCAACAAAAAGAAAAATATAATATCAATAGAATTTAAATCTAAATCTTTTTTACAGAATCAAGTTAGATCTATGGTTGGATGTTTAAAATATTTAGCTGAAAAGAAGTGGTCATTAAAAAAATTTAAAAAAGTTTTGATTTTAAAAAGAAGATCACTTTGTGCTCCCCCTGCGCCTGCTCATGGACTTTACCTTGTTAAAATTAAATATTAATTATTTTAAACCATATTTTTTAAATGAATTTAAGGAAATAAAAAATAAAGAATTTAAATTTTGAAAAAAATTAAACTTATTGTATTTTTGATTAATTTTCCAGATCCAGAAAAAATTTTTCAACATGCTACTTTGCATTGAATTCCGCCTTATTCTATATTTTGTTAAATAATTTTTAAAGCAGTAAGCATTTTTAACCTTCTTTAAAATTTGGCATTTAAAAAAATAATCTTCACAAATAACAGTATCAGTAAATTTTATATTTCTTATTATATTTTTCTTTAAAACCATTGTGCTGGTTGCTATCGATGTATTTTTAGTAAAATTATTGAAATTAAATTTTTCGGGAGTTTTTACTTTTTTTGATTTTAAACCAAATGTTTTATAATAAGTGTATGTAAAATCAAAATTATTTTTTTCCATAAAATTTAATTGTAATTTAAGTTTGTTTTTTTCCCAAATATCGTCTGAGTCTAAAAATGCTAAGTATTTTGTATTTGATTTTTTTATTGCTAAATTTCTACAATAAGCTGTTCCCTTATTTTTTTTTAACCAAACAATCTTTATTTTTTTATTATTTTCAAATTTTTTTAATATTGTTTTAGTTTTAGCATCAGAACAATCATCAATTATTATCAAGTTCCAGTTTTTGTAACTTTGATTTTGTACTGAATTAATTGTTGATAAAATGAATTCAGAGCTATTGAAATTGGGAAGAATAATAGAAACTTTATTTTTACGTTCTCTTCGATTCATTGATTTTATTTTTTTTTATTCTCCATCTAGAACCTTCTCTTACTATATATCCACAACAATTTTTTGCACCACATTTACAAGGAAACTGCTTAAAGTCTTGATCAAAGCTAAAACCATAATCATAGGATAATTCTTCATCTTTTTTTATGTCTCTTAAAGCGAATATCCATAACTTCATACCTTTGCCGTCTACTTCACAATTTGGGTTACATGAGTGGTTTATCAACCTTGCAGTGTTATAGGAAAAATCACCATCTAAATCATATCTATTATTCAAATTAAAGAGATAGATAGCTTTATTATTGTCGTATTTAGGATTTCTTTCTGTTTCTTTTTTAGTAATTATTTTTCCTTTGTAGTAAATAATTTTACTCCCAGCCTTTATATTTTTAGCAGCGTAGAGACCTTCATTATCAATATTTGATTTTTTTATTTTATATAACTTCATTTGAAGTACTCTTGTAAGATATCTTTATATATATTTGTAAGTTTTTTAAGATCGGCTATTGAAACACACTCATCGACTTTATGCATGGTCTTATTAACTAAACCAAATTCTAGACAAGGAGCAATTTTTCTAATAAATCTAGCGTCAGAAGTACCTCCTGTTGTAGAAAATTTTGGTGTTAATTTTGTAATTTTTTTAATTATATTTTTTGCCATAAAAATAGTTCTTTCTGGTTTAGTTAGAAAAGCATCTCCATTAGCAATAAAGTTAATTTTAAACTTACATTTGTCTTTTTTGCAAATATTTTTTATCATTAAATTAATCTTTTTCTTTAAGGAATTTGCTGTGTGAAGATTATTATACCTAATGTTAAATTGTGCTTTTGCTCTAGCTGGAATTACGTTGTGGGCTTTATTGTCTACATTAATAGATGTAAACTCTAGGTTTGAAGGCTGAAAATTTTTATTTCCTGCATCTAATTTTTTTTCTTTTAGTAATTTACAAATTTTAACCATAGTATTTATAGGATTATTTGATAAGTGAGGGTAAGCAATGTGCCCTTGAGTTCCAAAAACTTCTATCTTCCCTGACAAACTTCCTCGTCTTCCTATTTTAATCATTTCACCAAGTTTGCTGGGATTCGTAGGTTCGCCTACGATACAAAAGTCAATTTTCTCTCTCTTTTTTTTTAAATAATCAACTACTTTTTTAGTTCCATTAATTGCTAAGCCTTCTTCGTCACCAGTTATTAATAAACTAATTGAACCTTTAAACTTAGAATTTTTTTTTAAGAACTTATTTACCGCTGAAATAAAGCAGGCGATAGAGCTTTTCATATCGTTTGCACCTCTACCAATTAAATGATTATTTTTGATAGATGGCTTAAAAGGATTAACAGTCCAATCTTTTATATTTCCAGGAGGAACTACATCTGTATGACCTGCATAACAAAGGTTAGGGGCTTTTCCACCTAATCTTGCGTATAAATTTTTAATTGGTTTACTTTTTTTATCTTTAAATTCTAATACCTTACAACTAAATCCTAGTGTTTTTAACTTTTTGCTTAAAAAACTAATCGCACCCGCATCCATGGGCGTAATGCTAGGGAACTTGATTAGATCCTTAGCTAATTGCAATTCGTTAATATTAGCCATCAGTCTCTTAATAAATCGTTTATAGAAGTTTTACTCCTAGTTTTTTCATCAACCTTTTTTACAATTACGGCGCAATAAAGTGACGGGCCATCGGGATTTTTTTTATTAGGTAAGGTTCCTGGTACAACTACTGAGTAAGCTGGTACCTTCCCGTAAGAAATTTCACCTGTGGATCTATCAACTATTTTTGTAGAGGCTCCGATATAAACACCCATTGAAATTACAGCTCCTTCTTCAATCAAAACTCCTTCGGCTATTTCAGATCTAGCTCCTACAAAACAATTATCTTCAATTATTACAGGACCTGCCTGCAAAGGTTCAAGAACTCCACCTATTCCAGCTCCTCCAGAAATATGACAATTTTTTCCAACTTGTGCGCAGGAACCAACAGATGCCCAAGTATCTATCATCGTACCTTCATCGACATATGCTCCAAGATTTATAAAACAAGGCATGAGAACTGCATTTTTAGCTATGAAAGATCCTTTTCTAACAACTCCATTTGGAACATGTCGGTATCCAGCTTTTTTCCAATCTTCTTCTTGCCAGTCAACAGATTTTCCTGGAACTTTATCATACCAAGAAGTGTAAGGACCTCTTAAAATTTGCATTTTATTTATTTTAAAACTTAAAAGTATGGCTTTTTTGATCCACTGATTTACTATCCAAGTACCATCTTTTTTTTCAGCGACTCTAAGTTTTCCTTGATCGGTCAATTCTATAGTTTCTTTTATAGTGTTAATTATCGATTTATCAGAACTAGCATTTATTTTATCTTTATCTTCAAACGCTTCGTTAATTATTTTTTCATATTTATCTAACATCATTTATCTCCTTTAAAAAGTTTGCCAAATTTTTAGTTTTATAATTGATAAATTTAGAATCTGAGTATTTAGCTGCCCAAGGTTCATCATTTTCTATCCAAACTGTTTTCATGCCCAATTCGTGTGCTGGTTTTAAATTTCTTGCTATATCTTCGAAGAATATACAATATTGTGGCTCTATTTTGAAATTTTCTATAATTTTTTCATAAGGCTGCTTAGAAGGCTTGGGTATAAAATCGGAGTCAACAATGTCAAAAACACCATCAAAAAGCTCTTCAATACCTATTCTTTTTGTAACATTAGACGCATGTGCTCTAGACCCATTTGTGAAGATTATTTTTTTACCATTTAATTTTGTGATTTCTTTTTCTAAAAGCTCATTTTTTTGTAAAAAATTTAAATCTACGTCATGCACAAACTCTAAAAATTCGTTTGCATCAATTTCATGATTTTTGATCATACCATTTAAAGTAGTATTATATTCATGAAAATAATTTTTTTGTATTTTTTTTGCTTCTTCTACACTAACATTAAGTTTTTCAGAGATAAATTTTGACATTTTTTTATCTACTTGATCAAAAACTTTTGTATCACCTGAGTATAGCGTGTTATCTAAATCAAATAACCAATATTTTATTTTTTTTAATTCTTTCATTATCTTATTAATGTTCCGACGCCAGAATCTGAAAATATTTCATATAGTACTGAATGATCTTTTCTTCCATCCATTATTACCACACCTCTTACCCCTTTATTTACAGCATCCAAACATGTATTAATTTTAGGTATCATACCTCCCGTAATAATTTCAGTTTTAATCATTTCTAAAATTTTTGAGGAGGAAATTTCTGTAATTAGTTTTTTTTCTTTATCTAAAACTCCTTCAACATTTGTCATCAAAAGTAATCTCCTAGCATTCAAAGATTTGGCTATTGCCCCCGCTGCAATGTCGCCATTTATATTGTAAGCTTCATTATTTTTTCCTAAACCAAGAGGGGCTACAACAGGAATTTGATTTTTATCAATTATCTCCTCAATAATTTTAATATTAATCTTATCTGGGTTTCCAACAAATCCTAGCTCTTCTTTTTCTGGAGTTATATTAATTATATTTTTATTTTTGGTATTAATCGATATAGATTCAGAGCCTTTTGTCCTTAAGGCGCTCACAATGTCATTATTAAAATCAATTAGCACATTCTCAATTATTTTAATTACTTTTTTATCAGTAACTCTCAAACCTCTAATAAATTTTGTTTGAATATTTGATTTATCTAATTCTCTTTTTATTCTTGGTCCTCCTCCATGAACAACTATAATTGATAATCCTAATTTATGTAAAATATGTATATCCTCTATAAAATTATTGAATATATTTTTATCAATTAAAACATTACCACCACACTTAATAACAATTTTTTCATTTTGATATTTTTTAACATATTTTTTAATATTATTAATGTTAGGAGCTGATTGAGGCCAAAATTTTTTTACCTCATCCAAGGAAATTTCTTTTGACATTTAATTTGTTTTTACAGTTATTTTTTTCATTATTACCCACTGTTGAGCAATAGTTAAAACATTGTTTATAGTCCAATAAACTACTAATCCCGAAGGAAAAGAGGCTAAAATTATTGTCAAAAAAATTGGAAAAAAAGCGAATATCTTGGCTTGAATAGGATCTGCAGGAGCTGGGTTTAGTTTTTGTTGCACCCACATTGATGCACCCATTAATATTGGCCAAATACCAATGATTAAAAAACCCGGCGGATCCCAAGGAATTAAACCAAACATATTAAATAAAGAGGTAGGATCTTGAGCAGATAAGTCTTTTATCCAGCCAAAAAAAGGCTGATGTCTCATTTCTAATGAAATAAATAACATTTTATAAATTGCAAAAAAGAAAGGAATTTGTATTAAAACTGGCAAACAACCTGAGGCAGGATTAATTTTTTCTTTTCTATATAAAGCCATCATTTCCTGTTGGAGTTTCATCTTATCTTCTTTGTGAAGCTCTTTTAATCTTACCATTTCCGGCTGCACCGCTTTCATCTTAGCCATAGATCTGAAAGAATAGTTCGCAAGAGGAAAAAAAAGCAATCTTATTCCGATAGTAATTAAAACAATCGCTATTCCAAAATTACCAGAAATTTTAAACAAATAATCTATTATAAAAAATAAAGGTTTGGTAAAAAAATAGAACCATCCCCAATCAATTACTAAATCTAACTTTTTAATGTTTTGATTAGCTGCATAAGCATCTATAGTCTCAACTTCTTTTGCAGCAACAAATAACTTTACTTCATTAGTATTGCTTGAAGATGGGTTTACTGACGTTGATTTATTTAAAATGTAGTTAGCTTTAAAACCATCTTTATACAAAAATGTTGACTTAAAATTTTCTCCACTTTTTGGAACTAATGCTGCCATCCAGTATTTATCCGTAATACCAAACCACCCTTCATTTGCTTCTCTAACTATTTTTTTTTCTTCAATATCGTCATAATCGTCCTCTTTAAGTTCCTCCTCAAAAACTCCTATAAATCCCTCATGAGAAATATAAAAATTTTGAATATCATCTGGAATTTTATTTCTTGTTATTTGTGCATAAGGGTACAATTCAATTAAATTATTAGTATTATTTTGAACTTGCTGAGTAATTTTAAATAAATATTTACCATCTAACTCTATTTGTTTTTTAAATATTATTCCTTCACCATTGTCCCACTGTAGTGTTATTGCTGTATTTTCATTAAGAACAGGATTGCCTTTCACACTCCACATGGATTTTTTGGACGGAACTTTTATTTTATTTCCTAAACTTGTCCACCCTGTTTCAATGTAAAAACCATTTTCTGTTGCAGCAGGGTTTAAAAACTCAACATTTTTATTGTTATCTAGATTTTGTTTGTGATTTTTAAATGAGATATCATCAATAAGTCCGCCCTCCAATGTTAATGAACCAACAATATTATTATTTTCAATTTTTATTCTTTTAGAACTATTAATAGAGTCGTTTCTAGAAATTTTTTCCAATATTTGTGTTTCATTTATATTAGGAGTTATTGTGTTTACTTGATTTCTTTCAGTTTGCTTTGAAGTACTTTTTGTTTCTATTTGATCAGGCGTTTCAAAAAATGCGGCCCAAAAAAGCAAAACAGACATAGATAAAGCTATTGCTATAAATACATTTTTATTATCCATTTAATTTTTCCTTAACAACTTTTTTTTTAGGAACTAAACTCAAACCTGATCCACCACCTAAAAATTTAAAAGGGTGACAAGTTAGTATCCTTTTAATACCTAGAAATGTGCCTTTTGTTAAACCATGAATTTTTAGGGACTCTATATAATATTCTGAACAAGATGGCAGGTATCTACATTTATTTCCTAAAATTGGAGAAAATAAATATTGGTAAAGTTTAATTATGCCAATATTAAAAGATATAAATAAATTATTCATTTGTTATTTAATTTTATTAAAACATTTAATCATTGCTGGCATGAGAATACTTTGTTTTTCTACATAAGCATTTGATTTACCAAAAACTATATAAGTATAATCCTTGCTAATTGCACCTCTTTTTTTTAACAATTTTTGCACAATAGCTTTTAATTTTCTTCTTATTTTGTTTCTTTTAACAGCATTCCCAATTTTTTTTTTCATGACAAAACTTATAAGTAAATTAGTTTTATATTTGGGATTATAAAAATTTTTAGCCGCAAATACCGAAAAGTAGTTTGTGTGGACTTTTTTCTCTTTTAATACTTTTTTGAATTGGTTGCTTTTTTTTAAACTCTCAAGCTTAACCATCTATTCAATTATTATGTTGAAATTGTTTTTCGACCTTTAGCTCTTCTCCTAGCTATAAGTTGTCTACCAGTTTTAGTTGCCATTCTAGACCTAAAACCGTGTCTTCTTTTTCTTACTAAATTACTTGGTTGATAAGTTCTTTTCATAAATATTTAAAGGTGTATATTTTAATTGTTGTCTATTGTACAGGTAAATTATGAGTAAAAGTCTTAAACTATTTTTAGGAATTTCTTACATAATAATCTTATTTTTTTTCCTATATTTTATCTTTACTTATGTAGAGTTATCTAGAATGGATGATTTTTCGTATTATAAAGAATTGCAAATAAATTTAGAAAAAACGATAGGAACTAATCTATTAAAAAACCTAATTATTTTTTTTTTATTTAGCATAGTTTGGGTATCTTTGCTTGGCTTTGGAACTCCACTTCTTATCGCTTCGGGTATATTATTTGGAAAATGGGTTGGAACCAGCATTTCAGTTTTATCAATTTCTATTGGTGCCTTAATACTTTATATTGTTGCTGAATTCTTTTTTAAAGAAACAATAAGCAACTTACTAGAAAAAAAATTTTCTAAATATATTTATATTTTTAAAAAAAATGAATTTAATTATTTTTTATCTTTTAGACTAGCTGGTGGATTAGGTATTCCGTTTGGATTACAAAATATTTTACCTGTTATTTTTAAAATAAAAAAATCTAATTACTTTTTTGCCAGTTTTTTTGGTTTTACGCCGATCTTTTTTATTTGGAATACCATAGGTTCAGGGTTAAATGAATATATCAAAGAGGCAAAAAATTTTAGTATTGTAAATTTACTTTTAAATAAAGATATTTATTTGCCGATAATTTCATTTATAATTGTTATGATAATTTCAGCAATTATTAAAAAAAAAATATTTGATATAAAAAGTAAATAAAGTTTATGTAGAATATAGAATAAGGTTGTAA
>Ga0209425_10004801_pt1 | contig 13589 bp, 11 predicted proteins | sample COG_05_FD_184749 | JGI IMG/M metagenome (GOLD analysis project Ga0209425, IMG submission 184749) | Pelagic Microbial community sample from North Sea - COGITO 998_met_05 (SPAdes) (version 2) | ecosystem: Environmental > Aquatic > Marine > Neritic zone/Coastal water | place: Helgoland, sampling... | reverse complement strand
ATTATGTCATTAGATAAATTAAGTTCTAATCCTAATTTTCTAACTTCATCTTTAAATAAAAATTTAAGAGGTTCTACTAATTTTAATTTCATTCTTTTCGGAAGGCCGCCAACGTTATGATGTGATTTTATTTTTGATGTTTGACTGCCTGTGACAGATTTACTTTCAATTAAGTCTGGATAAAGGGTTCCTTGTGCAAGAAATTTAACATTTTTTATTTTTTTTGCATATCTTTCAAATATTTTAATAAATAAATTTCCAATAATTTTTCTTTTTTTTTCTGGATCAGAAATATTTGTTAGTTTTATGATAAATTCTTTTTCAGCATTAACATAAATTAAATTTATTTTTAATTTTTTCTTAAATGTATTAACAACTTGTGTTTCTTCATTTTTTCTTAAAAGACCATTATTAACAAAAATACAAATTAATTTTTTTCCAATTGCTTTACTTAATAATTGTGCAACTACGCTACTATCAACACCTCCCGACAATCCACAAATTACTTTGTTATTGCCTACTTGTTCTTTGATTTCGTTAATTAATTTTAATTTTTGATCTTTTGGAGACCAGTTTTTTTTAATTTTACATATAAGAAAAACAAAATTACGTAATAAAATTTTACCTTTATTAGTGTGTGTTACCTCAGGGTGAAACTGTACTCCATAAAAATTATCTTTAATATTCTCAATTATTGTTAATTTAGAATTTTTGGTAGATGCTATAACCTTAAAATTTTTTGGCATTTTTGAAACTTGGTCAGCATGACTCATCCAAACATTACTCATCTTATTTTTATTAAAAAAATTTTTAGTTAAAATACTATTTGATACTTTATTTATAGTAGCTTGACCAAACTCTCTATGTTTCGATTTTTTGACTTTACCACCTAACAATTTTGATAATATCTGGTGTCCAAAACATATACCTAGGATTGGAACTCCAAGTTTTAAAATCTTTTTATCAAATTTAAATTTATCATTTTCATAAACATTAAGAGGACCACCAGAAAGAATTATTCCAAATATATTTTCTTTTATAATTTGGGTTTTCTTTATTTTTTTGTGGCTAACAATTTCTGAAAAAACTCCTAATTCTCTTATTCTTCTTGCAATTAATTGTGTAAATTGAGAACCAAAATCAATTATTAAAATTTTACTCAAATTATTACTAAGACTCATTTTTAGGTTCCAAATTTTTTAAGGACTTTAAAATAGAATTTTTTTTATCACATAATTTACTGCAAATTTTAGAAAAATTTTCAGCTAAATCTTTAACTTTGGAGTAATTGGATCTTTTTAATTCTATTTCCATAAGCATATAATTTGCTTCTTCATTTTTTGGATCTAACAAAAGCACAGTATTAATATTTTTTTGTTCTTCTTTTTTATTCTCTTCAAAATTATAAATTTTTGCTAAATATAAATATGAATTTTGATGCTTGGGATTAAAAACAATACTTCTTTGTAATAAAAATTTAGATTCCTCATAATTTTGTTGATCATATTTATTTTTTCCTTTTTCAAAAAAATCATTTTCTGCTAAAGAATTGCCCCCAAAATTTAAAAGCATAAATAGCACAATTGTTAATTTATATATTTTTTTCATTAATACTTGCTCTCATTTTTTACTTCATCAACATTATGAACCATACTTTCATAAAATCCTGCTTTTGTAATTTTTACAAAATTAGGTTTATTTTTAAGGTTTAGAATTTTTTTTGCACCAAGATAGCCCATAGATGATTTTAGTCCTCCAATTAGTTTATAAATAATACTTTTAACATCACCTTTATATTTCACATATCCTTCAACTCCTTCTGGAACATATTTTGATGAATCTTTTTGTTTGGTTTGAAAATATCTATCGGCTGAACCTTTATTCATTGCCCCAACAGACCCCATACCTCTAAAACTCTTAAATAATTTTCTATTTTTCTTAATTAGTCTTCCCGGTGTTTCTAGGCTTCCAGCAAATAAAGAGCCAATCATTATTGCGTCAGCGCCTGCGGAAAGCGCCTTAGCTAAATCTCCTGAATATTTTATTCCACCGTCTGAAATAATCTTTACTTTTTTGTTTTTAACACCTTTTTTAACAGCAAGTATTGCACTTAATTGTGGCACACCAATACCTGCAACTAGTCTAGTTGTACAGATTGACCCTGGTCCAATCCCTACTTTAATAATGTCTACTCCTAATTTTATTAAAAATTTTGCAGCATCAGCTGTTGCAATATTTCCAGCACATAGAGTTGTTTTGTTTGTTTTTAATTTTTTTATAGCTTCAATAGTTTCTGCTACCTTTTTGCTATGCCCATGAGCTGTATCTACAACAATTAAATCCACTTTTTCTTTTAGAATGGCTTCTGCCCTTTTTAGCTCTAAAGGGCCAGCACCAACAGCTGCACCAACTAACAAGTTTAATTTTTTTACTTTTTTTATTTCATTAATTTGTTTTTTTATATCTAGGTTTCTATGAATGACACCAATGCCTCCTGCTTTAGCTATTGCTATAGCCATTTTACTCTCTGTAACCGTATCCATTGCAGAGGACAACAGTGGTATTTTCAGTTTTAAATTAGGCGATAATTCTGTGCTGGTATCAACTTCAGAAGGTAAAACTTCTGAGTATTTAGGTGTCATTGTTACATCATCAAAGGTAAGCGCTTCTTTTATAGGATCCATAATCTTTTATATATGATTCCTTTTAAAATTAAAGTCTCTATCTCAATGTTTTACAGATAATAAAACTTTCTTTGGATTCTTTTCTACTGGATTTAGGTTTAAACACCTTAACTTCTTTAAAAATCTTTTTACCTAAGGCCACTATTTCATTGAATGATGAACCTAAAAAAATTTTTGAGACAAATCGTCCCTCCTTAATTAGCATGTCTTTTGAAAAGTTCATTGCTTCCATTGCTAACTCTCCAGTATAAATTGCATCTATATCTTTAATGCCTGTTGTGTTGACTGCCATATCTGAGACAACCACATCTACCTTTGACTTAAATAATCCTTTAATTTTTTTTTGTAAATCAAGTTCAGTGAAGTCACCCTTGATTTGAATTGTATTTTCAATCTCTTCCATATTTTTTATATCTATTGAAACCAATCTTCCACTTTTTACTGTTCTTGCTATATATTGAGACCAACTCCCTGGCGATGCTCCTAAATCAATTACAGATATTCCATTTTTTAATATTTTAAATTTTTCATTAATCTCTATAAGTTTATAGGCAGACCTTGCTCTATAACCGTCCACTTGAGATTTCCTCACAAAAATATCTCTTTTTTGTTTATTGATCCAGTTTTTAGAGACTCTATTCTTTTTCAATTAAAGGCCAAATCTTAAACTTTTAGATAATACTTTTTTCTGAAGAGATTGAATCTTAATCTTAACATCTTTATCTAAACGCATATCTTTATCACCTTCCCAAATTCCAGCTGCCAGATGCATAATCCCTATTTCATAATTTGGTAAGTATGGCTCTACAAATGAATTTTTCACTTCATCAAACTTTGGTAGTAGGTTGCTAGCAATCCAATTACAGTTTAATGGCAAAAATTCAGTTTCTAATTCATCTATATAAACAGACATATTTATAGCAAGACCCTCTGATCCAAAAATATTTCCACTTTTTAGAGTTTGTTCAAGATTTTTTTGCCATGAACTCCAACCAGGAGAGTTTTTTTCTAAAGAAAATACACCAATATTAATATGAGGAGCAAAAGCTAATTTTCTAGCTTTATACATTCCAATTTTTGATTTTACAGCATGTTTAAAGTTTTGAGATTTAATTAATGCTAGATTTTTAAATAGCCAGCTCACTTTTGACATTATTTTATAACCTGGTCCTAATGTTTGGGTAATTCCTAATTTGCCATCTTCACAAGCTTTGAAATATAATTCAACTGAGTTCCAATTGTTCACCCAAGCGTCACAATCAATCCATAAGTATTTTTCATAATCTGGAAAATATTTAGGTAGAAAAGCTCTTGATACTTGACTCTTTAACCATTCTCTCCCTTTAACTTTAAAAGCTGGAACGTCAATATCCCACTCGGCTGATTTAATCTCATCAACTTTTTTTGATAATTCATTTTTCTGTTGTTCAGTTAAGCCAGCATCTAAAATACAAATTGCTACATCTTCACTTTTTTCAAAACTTTTAATAGAATCAACTAATTCATCAAGTAATTCAAAGTAGTTTGCATCTGCTAATGAAACGATTACATTTTTTTTCATCTAGAGTATGTCCTCTAATTCTTCATTATCTTTATTTTCACCACTTAAGATCTTTTTTTTGTTAATACTTTGATAGTTAAAATAACCAATTGGAATTAAACAAATATAAATTAATCCACAAACAACTAAAACCTTAAATGTGTATATCAGTAGTAATCCAAAAAATAATACAATTCCAAACAATACAAAAATCGTCATTCTTCGAGGTATTGAAATCTTCTTAAATGCAAATGTTGGAATTTTGCTAATTAATAAAAATGAAATTAAAATAAAAACTGAAGGCACTATAATATTATAGTTTAGTCTAATTATATCAATTTCACTTAAGCTTAATATTAAAGGCATTAATATTAATATTCCACCAGCTGGTGAGGGTACTCCTTCAAAATAATTATCTTTCCATGAAGGTTCTGAGTTTGAATTTACATTGAATCTTGCAAGTCTAAGAGCAATGCAAACTACATAAATCATTGTAAGTAACCAACCAAATTTACCTAGATTATTTAATGACCAAAAATACATTATAAAAGCAGGAGCCACTCCAAAACTAATTAAATCTGCTAATGAGTCTAATTCTTTTCCCACCAATGAAGTGCCCTTTAATAATCTTGCTACTCTGCCATCTAATGCATCAAAGATAGCTGCAAATATAATAGCTATAATAGATAATTCGAATTTTTCATCTAATGCAAATTTAATTGAACTCAAACCAATACAAATATTAATCAATGTTAACGTGTTGGGTAAAAGCATTCTAGCTTTTTTTTCTGATACAATCTTAAAATTATTTTTGGGTTGTTCCATAAGCTACCTTTTAGCTAATAGTGTTTCACCAGCAATTGTTTTTTGTCCTACTTTTACCAAAGTTTCATAATTTTCAAAGTAAACATCAGCTCTGCTACCAAATCTAATCATCCCAATTCTTTCACCTTGTTGAAGTTGTTGGTCCTTATTAGTTTCACAAACAATTCTTCTGGCAATCAAGCCTGCAATTTGAACAACAATTACTTCTTCATCTTGACTATTTATTATTTTATAATAATTTCTTTCATTATCTTCGCTTGCTTTATCAAGTGATGCGTTTAAAAATTTTCCAGGCTTATAAAGTATTTCTGAAATTTTTCCTGCACATGGCGTTCTATTGACATGACAATCAAAAACATTCATAAAAATACTAATCTTTGTAAATTTTCTACCTTCTAAACCTAGCTCTTTTGGTCCATCTACTTCATGTGCCATTAAAACCTCACCATCTGCTGGACTTGTTAAATAATTATCATCATTTATTGGAATTCTTTCAGGGTCTCTAAAAAAATAATAAACCCATACCGATATAACCAAACCAACTAATCCTAAAAAAGTACTTAGGAAATATAAAAAAATTGTTACAATTATAGCTATAGCTAAAAACTTGTAACCTTCTGAATGAATTTTTGGGAAAATTTTCTCTAACATAAGCTTCTATTTGATAATTTTTTATTAATATGTATATAAAGCACTAAATTACAATTACTATTATATATTATTCAAATATGGCCAAAATTAAGGTTAAAAATCCAGTTGTAGAACTTGATGGTGATGAAATGACTAGAGTCATTTGGAAATTCATTAAAAATAAACTAATTTTACCCTATCTAGATTTAGACATTAAATACTACGATCTTGGCATGAAAAGTAGGGATGATACTGATGATCAGATTACGATAGCATCTGCAAAAGCAGTTAAAGAGCACAATGTAGGAATTAAATGTGCAACAATAACTCCCGACGAAGCGCGTGTTGAAGAGTTTCAATTAAAAAAAATGTGGAGATCACCTAATGGAACTATAAGAAATATCTTAGGAGGAACTGTATTCAGAGAGCCTATAATTTGTAAAAATATTCCAAAACTAGTACCAACTTGGACAGATCCACTTATTATTGGAAGACATGCTTTTGGTGATCAATATAGAGCTACCGACTTCAAAGTCCCTGGTAAAGGAAAAATGGAAGTTAAATGGATATCAGAAGATGGCAGCGATGAAATTAAATATGAAGTCTTTAATTTTCCAGGGCCTGGAATTGCTTTATCTATGTACAATTTGGATAAATCTATAGAAGATTTTGCAAGATCTTGCTTCAATTATGGGATTATAAAAAAATGGCCCGTGTATCTTTCAACTAAAAATACAATTTTAAAAATCTATGATGGTCGGTTTAAAGATATCTTCCAAGAAGTTTTTGATAAAGAATTCAAGATAGAATTTGAAAAACTTAACATTACATACGAACATAGATTAATTGACGACATGGTTGCTTGTGCTATGAAATGGAGTGGTAAGTATATTTGGGCTTGTAAAAATTATGATGGAGATGTTCAATCAGATACTGTTGCTCAAGGGTATGGATCTTTAGGTTTAATGACAAGTGTTCTTCTTGCACCAGATGGAAAAACTATGGAGGCTGAAGCTGCTCATGGAACTGTAACAAGACATTATAGAATGCATCAGCAAGGAAAAGAAACTTCAACCAATCCTATTGCTTCAATTTTTGCTTGGACTAGGGGTTTGGCACATAGAGGAAAATTAGATGGTAACGAAGATTTAATTAAATTTTCAACAACACTTGAAAAAGTTTGTATAGATAGCGTTGAAAGTGGATCTATGACAAAGGATTTAGCTATCTTAATTGGTCCGTCAAGTAGCTACTTAACTACGAATCAATTCTTAGATCAACTAGATGGTAGACTTAAGAAAGAGTTTAATTAATTAATTCTTTAATACTTTCAAAAGACTCTTGAATTTTATCAGGCAAAGTTCCTCCAGCTTGTGCAAAATCAGCTCTTCCACCTCCCCCTTTTCCACCAATAACTTCAGAACCCACTCTAACAATTTTTACAGCATCAAACTTGCTTTCCAAATTTTTAGTAACACCTACGGCTAATCCAACTTTATTATCATTGATTGCATAAATTATTATTAATCCCTCACTAATTTCTTTTTTTCCTTCATCAATTAATTTCCTTAAATCTTTAAATGGTAAATCTGAGATATTTTGAAATCTAACTTTAATTCCATTAATTACTTGATCACTAATTCTATTTTTTTTTTTATCTTTTAAAATTGAACCAACAGATAATTGCTCTAGTTGCTTATTAAGTTCTTTTATTAATCCTACTTGATCTTTATTTTTAAGATTGGGTTTTCCTCCTAACTGAATAATCTTTTTTGAAAGATCTTTTAATACATTTTCATTCTTTTCATTTGATAAATTGGACTGATTTTCTTTATCTTTTAAAAAGTTTTCCAACTGTGCATCTCGCAATGCTTCAACTCTTCTCACACCAGCCGCTATTGATGACTGGCTTATTATTTTAAATTTTCCAATATCTGCAGTATTTAATACATGTGTTCCACCACATAATTCTGTTGAGAAAAATTTATCACCTTCATCACCCATAGACAAAACTCTTACTTCATCACCATATTTTTCTCCAAATAAAGCCAAGGCGCCATTCTCAACTGCCTCTTTTGGTGTCATTATTCTGGTTTTTACTTCAGATTTTTTTTGGATTATTGAGTTAACAAAAGATTCAATTTTTTTAATTTCCTCCTGTGAGATGGGTTTCATGTGGCTAAAGTCAAACCTTAGTCGGTCAGATTGAACTAGAGATCCTTTTTGAGTCACATGTTCTCCTAAAACTCTTCTTAAAGATTCATGCAATAAATGAGTGGCTGAATGATAAGCCCTAATATTATTTCTCCTCAGAACATCTATTTTTAACTCAACACTATCATTTAGTTTAATTGACCCTTTTTTAACTTTTCCATAATGTACAAATAAATCACCTAACTTTTTTTGTACATCTAATACTTCAAATTCAAAATTTTCGTTAGAAATTATTCCTGTATCAGCTACTTGTCCTCCAGATTCTCCATAAAAAGGTGTTTGATTGGTAATTATAATTCCCTCGTCATTTTCTTGAAGTTCTTTAACCTCTTTATTTTTTTTAATAATTAAAGTTATTACCCCTTCTGCTTTATCTGTAGCATATCCTAAAAAATCTGTTGCTCCTAAACGCTCTTTTATATCAAACCATATTTGATCAACTGAACTATCACCTGAGCCTTTCCAATTTTTTTTTGCAAGTTCTTTGCTTTCTTTCATTAATAGATCGAATTTATTACTATCTACTGATAATGATTTGTTTTTTAAAATGTCTTCTGTTAAGTCTAGTGGGAAACCATATGTATCATAAAGTTTGAATGCGACTTCGCCAGGTAAAATCTTTTTAACTCTATCTAATTCTTCATTTAAAATTTTTATTCCTCTATCTAGTAAAACTAAAAATTTTTCCTCCTCTGTTTTTAAAGTTTCCTTTATCAAAGACTGCGCTCTATCTAGCTCAGGATAATTATTAGACATTTCTTCTAATAAAGTTTTAAACACATCATAAAAAATTGGTTTTTTAGATCCAAGTAAATGTGAATGTCTCATTCCACGTCTCATAATTCTTCTAAGCACATAACCTCTACCTTCATTCGATGGTAGAACTCCTTCAGCCAACAAAAATGAGCTTGCACGTAAATGATCTGCTATTACCCTAAAGCTGGATTTATTGCTATCATTTACTTTAACACTTAAAGTGTCTGAAACTGATTGTATCAATTTTTGGAAATGATCAGTTTCATAATTATCATGAGTACCTTGTAATAAAGCTGCTATTCTTTCTAATCCCATACCTGTATCCACAGATGGCTTTGGAAGATTAACTCTTTTGTCCTTTGAAATTTGCTCGTATTGCATAAATACTAAATTCCATATCTCAATAAATCGATTACCATCTTCATTTTTTGTACCTGGCAATCCACCTTCTAAATGATCACCATGATCATAAAATATTTCAGAACAAGGTCCACAAGGCCCTGTATCACCCATGGACCAAAAATTATCTGAAGTCGATATTCTGATTATTCTATCATCACTAAAACTGGCTATTTTCTTCCAATAATTAAAGGCTTGCTCATCATCATGATAAACTGTCACATAAAGTCTATTTTTATCAATTCCAAATTCTTTAGTTATTAAATTCCATGCATATTTAATTGCCTCTTCTTTGAAATAATCTCCAAATGAAAAATTTCCTAACATTTCAAAAAATGTATGGTGTCTTGGTGTATAGCCTACATTTTCAAGATCATTATGTTTTCCTCCAGCACGAACACATTTTTGTGAAGTAGTAGCTCTCACATATTCTCTTTTTTCTAAACCTGTAAATACATTTTTAAACTGTACCATGCCAGAATTAGCAAACATTAACGTTGGATCATTATTTGGAACTAAATTACTAGACTCAACTATCTTATGATTATTTCTTTCAAAATAATCTAAAAATATATTTCTTATTTCATTTAAAGATTTGTCAGCCATATTTTTAAAATACAGCTTTTTTATTTGATGTCTATATTAAGTATATGGGGAAAAAGGCGCTTAAATTAAGCGCCTTTTAATAATTAAAGATGACTTTACTTTAACTAATTCTTTTTTGGTGGTGATGACTCTTCTTTATCTTTCACCTTGGGCTCTTCAATTTGATCTTTTGCTGCTTTCTCAGGATCAAGTGGATTTCCCTCAATTTTTTTTGCTATTACTCCGGCTTTTTCTCTTATTGCCATTTCTATTTCTGCCGCAATTTTTGAATTTTCTTCAAGGAAAATTTTAGCATTTTCTCTTCCTTGTCCAATCTTTTCACCCTTATAAGCGTACCAGGCTCCAGATTTTTCAACTATTCCAGCTTTAGCTCCAAGGTCGACTAATTCACCTACTTTGCTAATACCTTTCCCATACATTAGGTCAAATTCTACAACTTTAAATGGAGGTGCTACTTTGTTTTTAACTACTTTAACTCTTGTTGAGTTTCCAATGATCTCATCTCCATTTTTAATGGCACCAATCCTTCTAATATCCATTCTTACAGATGAGTAAAACTTAAGAGCATTTCCACCTGAAGTAGTCTCCGGACTTCCAAACATCACTCCAATTTTCATTCTAATTTGGTTAATGAAAATCATCATAGTGTTAGTGCTTGAAATTGAACCTGTTAACTTTCTTAAAGCCTGACTCATCAACCTTGATTGTAAGCCCACATGGTGATCTCCCATTTCTCCTTCAATTTCTGCTCTAGGAGTTAATGCTGCAACAGAATCCACAACAATTACAGAAATAGATCCTGACTTAACTAATGTGTCAGCTATTTCTAAAGCTTGCTCTCCTGTATCTGGCTGTGAAATTAATAATTCTTCAGTATTTACTCCAAGTTTTTTTGCATAAACTGGATCTAAAGCATGTTCTGCATCTATAAATGCACATATACCACCTGTTTTTTGTGCTTCCGCAACTACCTGCAAAGCTAGAGTTGTTTTACCTGATGACTCTGGTCCATAAACCTCAACAACTCTCCCTTTAGGTAAACCACCTATTCCAAGAGCTACATCTAAACTTAATGAGCCAGTTGATACTGATTCAACATCCATTGCTTTTCTTTGACCAAGCTTCATTACTGAGCCTTTACCAAAATTATCTGTAATTTGGCTAATTGCTGCTTCTAAAGCTTTATTTTTGTCATTCTTGTCTGCATCTTGTTGTTTTGTATTTTTAACTATTTTTAAGTTGTTTTTAGTCATTTTATGCCTTTTTTATTAAATAATTAGTGTTCGAATCATGTATTAAATGTACACATTTTGTTCTCATTATCAATAGTTAATTTATTTAACTAAAAATTGGCTATATTACTTAAGTTTTAAATGGCTACTATTTAATTGACCAATAGACTTTAGGACTTTGAATTGAGCAAGCAGGTAGTCTCTTTTTGAATTTGCCAAAGTAATTTTAGAATTAAGTAAAATGGAATTAGATTGAATAACATCCAGGGTAGATCTTCCAAGTCCTGACTCATATTCTACTGTTATTCCTTCATTAGCAATTTCTGCAGCTTTTACTTGTGACTCTACTGAATTCAATAAACTTTTTGAAGATTGAAGTGTAGACCATGATATTGTTACATTGCTATTGTTTGTTTTCATAACACTGTTTAATAATAATTTTTTTCTTTCTTGTAAATTTCGACTTTTATTTAACGAGGCTCTATTTTTTCCACCTGAGTATATTGGCCAAGTAATAGTTGCTTTTAAAATATTTTTATTACTTTCATCGTATAATGAGCTTAAATCTTGAGATCTAGAATTTTCATAAGAAAGTTTTGCAGAAGGTGATAAATCAGATCGTGATATAAGTACATCTTTTTCTGATTGTTCATACTCTAATTTTGCTATAATTAATTCTGGATTATATTTTTTTGAAGCATCAATTGCATTACTCAGGCTACTCGGAAGCATAAGATCAAAATTAAAATTATTTTTTAAGGTATCTATATTTGTAATTGGACCTATAATATTTTCATAATTTAATTTACTAGATATAATTTCATTTTTAGATTGAATAAACTTTGCTTGAGCCCCAGCTAATGACGACTCAGATTGAGCTAAATCGGATAGGGTAATTTGACCTCTTTCAAGTCTCGCTCTATCAGTTTCAACTTGTCGCTCTAATAAATTAAGATTGCTTTGATTAATTTTTAATTTTTGATTGGCCAATACTAATCCTGAATAAGCTTCAATTGCTTGAAATAAAACTTCTTGTTCTTTTTTTAATAATTTTATATTTGCAAGATTAATTCCTATCTTATTTTTTTTAACATCAGCATTTCTTCCAAAATCAATTAAAGTTTGTTCAATCTTTATAGATTGTGTCGAAGGATCGACATCATTAACTGTCTGTTTTGTTCCAGCTCTGTTAGTTAATTTATTGGTGTCTTCTTGACTTTTGCTTCCAGAAATTGTGACTGAAGGTAAATAATTACTTTTTGAAATCTTTAATTCTTCTTTCGAAATATTAATATTTTTTCTTTCAGCATTTAAGTCTGTATTATTTTTATAAGCTTCTGTAAGAGCTTCAGATAAGGTAACTGCATAGGCATGATTAACAAAGAGCAGGAAAAAAGTAGTTAGAATTATTTTTTTCATTTTGATTTAAATTTTATATTTTGAATTTGATGGTTATTATTTAATTGCATGATTATGGATGAACTTTTTATAGCATCTTTAAACATTTGTTGAGTAATTCTTTGATAGGTTTGCATAAAATTCATTACATCGCCACTACTCATAATCTTTAAATTATTCTTATTTTTTGTTTGTACCCAAAGTTTTCTCTCTTGTTTTAATCTCCAGTTTCTTAATATATTAAAATTTTTAGCCTTCAAATAAATCAATCCATCTAACTGTTTAAATAATGTCTTATATTTTGTTTTCAATTGGTTATTAACGTGAGTTCTCCATTTAACATCTTGATCGTGGACTTTCTCAAATGAATTGATGGGTTTCTTAAGCTGACTTGCTTTTTGAGCTCTTGCACCAACACACCAACCTTCAAAAATTACCACGTCTGGTTTAGATATAAGTTTATACCATAAGCTTTTTTTACAACGATCGTCTATTGCTTTATTAAACTTAGGAACTGTTAGGTTTTTAAATCTCTTTGACTTAACTTTTTTAAAAAATTTTAATATCAAATCTATGTCATGAGTCCCTGGAACTCCTCTTGTCATTAGTAAAGGGTGTTTATTTTTAGATAATAATTTTCTATCTTTTCTCATTTTATAAAAATCATCAATTGAAACTTTAAAAACTTTTAATTTAAAATATTTTTGTAAAATTAAAGTTAAAATAGAAGAGATAGTAGTCTTGCCTGAGCCCTGACCTCCTGCCAAACCAATCATCAAAGGTTTTTTTTTATTGATCTTGTTTGATATCCAGAAACTTACTGGAATTAAAAAAGATTTAATCATTTTTTCTTTATTCTTAAACTTATCTTTCTTTGTTTCTTGAGAATAAATAAATTTAAGACAATCTTTTTTTACTTTAGCAAAACAATTATTAATTTCTTTCATACAGAACTATTTTTTGTCTAGAGGATGGTTTTGACCATCATTTACAGTAATATTTTCTAAATCAAAAGTATTTATTTCATCAATGCAACCTACATTAAATCCTGTCATAGCTGGATTAGCTCTTGGATTATGATGTGTATAAATCCCACAGTTAGAACAAAAATAGTGCTTTGCAATTTTTGAATGGAATTGATAAAGTGTTAATTTATCTTCACCTTTAATAATTTTAAAGTCCTCATTCTTAACCATAGACATAATTGCTCCTTTTCTCTTACAAATAGAACAATTGCATTTTAAAACTTTTTCTAAATTATCAGGTACATTTATTTCTGCTTCTACTTCTCCACAATGACATTTT
>Ga0209425_10004800_pt1 | contig 13592 bp, 15 predicted proteins | sample COG_05_FD_184749 | JGI IMG/M metagenome (GOLD analysis project Ga0209425, IMG submission 184749) | Pelagic Microbial community sample from North Sea - COGITO 998_met_05 (SPAdes) (version 2) | ecosystem: Environmental > Aquatic > Marine > Neritic zone/Coastal water | place: Helgoland, sampling... | reverse complement strand
TAAGAAAGGAGGATGAAATGGCAAAAATGTACATTATGGGAAAATACACTGAAAAAGCTTATTTAGGTTTTCTTAAAGATCCAACGACAGATAGAAAAGCAGCAGTTGAAAAACTTACAAATGCAGCTGGAGGAAAAATGCTTTCTATGGATATTGTTAGAGGACCATTTGACTTTATAGTTGTTGCAGAAGTACCAAGTTTTGAGACTTTTGCTGCTATTAAATTAGCAGTTGAGTCATCAGGTGCGGTCAGAGATCTTACAGCACTTGAAGCAATGGATTTAACTAGCGCTGCTAAAAAAGCAGGTGAGCTAACTGGTAATTATAAAGCACCAGGACAATAAAAATTAAGATACTTCCGGAGATATATTCTCCGGAGGCTTCACCTTTAGAATTTTAGATTTTACGTATTTAATTTATCTGTTATTTTTAGAGCAAATGCGTAATCAAATGCTACTTCTTCAATAGCAGCATCTCTTCCAGACTTACCACCGTGTCCTGCATCCATTTCACATTTAAAAAGTAATAAATTATTATCTGTTTTTGTGTCTCTAAGTTTTGCAGTGAACTTAGTAGGCTCATCAAAAAGAACCCTATTATCTGACAAACTTGTTGTAATAAGAATATGAGGATAGTCCATTTTTTTTATATTATGGTAAGGAGAATAAGACTTTATGTATTTAAAGTGTTCGATATTTTCTTTTGCATTACCAAACTCATTAAATTCACCCGCAGTTAACGGCAATGAATGATCTAAATTAGTAGTTAAACTATCTACAAAAGGCACTGCCATTATCATTCCTAAAAATAGTTCAGGTGCTTCGTTAACAACGGCACCCATTAACAATCCACCAGCACTACCACCGTAGCCTATAATTTTACCCTTACCTGTATATTTTTGATCAATCAAATGTTTTGCGCAGGATATATAATCTTTAAAAGTATTTTTTTTATTAAGCATCTTACCTTCTTCCCAAAATTTCATCCCTCTTTCCATGCCGCCTCTAATATGAGCTGTGGCCCAGATAATATTTCTATTAATTAAACTCAAACGTGTTGTTGAGAAACTTGGTGAAATAGTATGACCATAACTTCCATATCCATATAATAAAAGATTGGCTGATCCATCTAACTTAGTATCCTTGTGGTAGGTAATTGTTATAGGAATTTTTCTTCCGTCATGAGCCAGGCAATTTACACGCCTAACAATATAATTATCTTGTTCGTAACCCGATGGAATTTCCAATTCTTTAAGAAGTTTTTTTTCTTTATTTGCCAAATTATATTCATATGTTCTTGTTGGTGTTTTAGGAGACTCATAACTAATTCTTATAGTATCTGTATTTCTATCTTTTTGTCCCAAACTCATACTAGGGCTTATAATTTCTTCATCAGATATTTTTAATTCTTCTTCCTCATTTGTTTTTAAATTTCTAACAAATAGTTTTGGAAGAGCGTCAACTCTTTCGGATCTTACCATCCAATTATTCAATAAAACAAATCCTCCAATTAACACTTCATTTTTTGCAGGTATAAAATCTTCCCAATCGTTAATATCATTTATTTTACATCTTAAAATTTTAAAGTCTTTTGCATCTCGATTAGTGTGCATCCAAAAATACCCTCCCCAACTATCGAGAGAATATTCCACCCCATCTTTTCTTTCTAAGATAAGTTTAGGCTCAGGTTTTGTTTCATCTTTATTAAAATAATAAACCTCCGAAGTCGTATGTTCAGAAGTTGAAATAAAATAAAATTTTTCATCAGAGCTTGTGCCTATGCCACAGGTAAAACGATCGTCTTGTTCTTCAAAAATTAATATATCCTCCTTAATATTTGTTCCAATTTTATGTCTAAAGATTTGTCTTGGCCTGTGGAACTTATCTAGTTTAGAATAAAAAAAATATTTATCATCATAGGACCAAGTAATTCCACCCGCGGTATCCGGTATAGGTTCTTCAATAATTTTATTATCAGAAATTCTTCTTATAAAGATTGTAAAATATTCACTTCCTTTATCGTCAATTGAATAAGCTAAAAATTCATCATTATGTGAAACCGCAACATCCCCCGCGCTAAAGAACTTTTTTCCCTTGGCTTCAATATCGCCATCCCAATAAGTTTCAATTTGATTATCTCCAATTTTTCTTCTTAATTTTTTAGAGTAATTTCCTTCTTTTGTTACTTTAGTCCAGTATTCATACTTTTTATCTTTATAAGGCAAACTCTCATCATCTAATTTAATTCTTGATTTAATTTCATCGAAAAGTTTTTTTTGTAATGGCTTGGTATCTTCTAGCTGTTTCTGAGTATAAGCATTTTCTTCATCCAGGTATTTTTTAACTTCTGGAAGAAGTTTAGATCCATCTTTTAAAACCTCTAGAATATTTTCTTGATGTACCCAAGAAAAGTCATCCTCCCAGCTTATACTGTGACAAGTTTTTATAGTCGGTTGTTTACGTAATTTTGGTATATTCATCAAAGAGAAAATTATTATATGAATTTGTTTTTAGTTGGAACCATCATATTTGTCCTTGTCTATTTAGTCTTAAATTGGTTTGTTAAAACCAGCAGTAAGGCTATAGCAAAAGGGACAAAAAAATTTATTTTGATCCTATCATTAGTATTGGCTGTTTTGTTGGCGTACGCAGGAAAATTTTTATTTTCTCTTCCATTAGTTTTAATATTTCTAAACGCCTTAAAGATTAAGGGCCTTTCTACTTTCCAGATATTTCAATTATGGCGTCTTATTCAATATCTCAGGAGCACTGGAAGATTCTCCTTTGGTTCTAGAACGGGCACAGGAGTAAACACTATTACTATTAGTGAATCATATAAAATTTTAGGAATAAAAAAAGGATGTGGAAAAAATGAAGTAATAAAAGCTGCTACTAAATTACAAAAAAAAATTCATCCAGACATGAATAGAGATATGAACACAGAAAGACTAAGTCAGCTAGTAAATGAAGCTAGAGATCAAATTTTAAAAGAAGATTTTAATTAGTTTAGGATTTCTAAAGATTTATTTAAAACTTTTTCAAAGCTTATTTTATTCTTTCCCAAGGTATCATGAGTTGTAGTTTCTTCTGTCTCACCTTCGGGAACAATAATAGAAATATTTGCAGAGTATTTCCCGTAAGCTTGAACTGGACTATCCATAAATATAGCTACACATTTTTTATTTAAGGCGGAGGCTATATGTAGCCATCCAGTGTCATTACCAATATACAAATCACAGTTTTTTATAATTGGCAATGTGTCTAAAATAGATAAATTTTTAAAAGAAACACAATCGTTTATGACTGAAGAATTTGAAAATCTTTTAAATAACTCCTCATCATTTTTACCGCCAGCGAGATAAAATTTGCACGGTTTATTTTTATTTAAATCTTCTGCAAGTTTCATATATTTTTCAACAGACCATCTTTTAGTAGGACCGCTTGCTGAGAAACCGATACAAACATGTTTAAAATTACTATCAAATTTATATTTATTTTTTGCATTTTCTATTTTGCTTTGATTAACATGTAAATTAGGTTGGGTAGGAATACTTTTTTTAGTAAATTTTTCGGTAAATTTTTTAGCTGTAAATACTATATTGTCTCTTTTAGTAAAGAGAGGATATTGATAAATAGATTTTATTCCAGCTAATTTTGCAAGGAGCAAAAATTTTAATGATCCATTAAAAATAAAAATTTTATCAAATTTTTTTCTTTTAATTTCTTTTACTAATTTAAAAAAACCTAAGACGCCATTGTGCTCACCAGAATTATTTCTATTTATATCTAAATTAATTATTTCACCAATGTGTTCATCATCTGCACATAAGCTTTCCGCCTTTGAATTTTTTTTAACTAAAAGTGAAACTTTAGATTGAATTTTTTTTGATATAGCATGAATATAAGGAAGAAAGATAATCATATCTCCTATTCCCATTCTTTGTTGAATAACTAAAACTTTCATATTTATAAATTTGTATTAATATAACTTAGTAAAAAAAATTGGTAAAACTATGATTAAAAACGGAGTTTATGCAGCAAGTTTAAGTATACTTAACAGCGATAAATCACTAGATACAAAGTCAACAATCAATCATGCCGAGTCTGCTATTAAGAGCGGTTTACATGGAGTATTTTTTTTTGGGTCTACTGGACAAAGCCAACTAGTATCTATTTCAGAAAAAAAAGACCTAATTTCTAAAACTGCTACAAGCAAATTTAAAGATCAGTTTTATTTTGGGACAGGCGTTAACTCTTTAAAAGATAATATAGATTTAATTCGTTACTGCATGGAATTTGGTTATCAGACCTTTCTAATCATGCCACCTGCATATTATAAAGGAAATACCGATAAAGGTGTTTATGATTTTTATGCTGAGATTATCGCACAAATTCCTAAAATTAAAATAATTTTATATAATTTTGAAAAATTAAGCGGATACTTATTTAGTGCTGAGGCAGTAAAAAATTTAGTTAAAAATTTTCCAAAACAAATTATTGGCTGCAAAGATTCTAGTTATAATCTTTTTGAGTCTTTAAAAATTTCTAACTTTAAAATGTTTCCTGGTTCAGAGGCAAAGTTACTTAAAGGATTAGAGCTGGACTGCAGTGGATGTATTTCAGCTACAACTAATATTACTCATACTCTAGCAAGGAAAGTATTTGATGATTTTGAAAAAAAAATACCACAAACCCTAAATGAAAAATTAAAAAAAGTAAGACAAACTTTTGATGAATACCCTCTTATTTCCGCACTGCATTCTTTTTTGTCAGTTGAAGACCAAAAATTTCAAAATATATTACCTCCTTTAACCTTACTTGACGTTAAGTCTAAAAATGAGTTGTTGAGTAAATTAAAAGAATTAGACTTTATACCTTCTAAAAATATTGCCGCTTAAAATGCTTCTAGCTCGTTTTTTAAATAAACTTTTTAAAAAAGGTGGTTTTATTTTAGAAAATGCACATGGTCAAAAATATATAATTGGACAGCCAGATAAAAATGATCCAATTGAAATGAAATTAAAAGACAAATCCCTACACTATAAACTATATTTATATCCTGATTTATACTTTGGTGAAGCTTATACAGCAGGATCTTTATATTTTGTTAGAGGAACACTAACCAGGTTTTTAAACTTAGCCTTAGAAAATATTGGCAGAACTAAGATAAATAAATTTAATGAAATATTAAATTCACTAAGAGGCTCGTATAGGTTTTTAACTAATTTTAATTTAATAAAAAAATCCAAAGTTAACGTTGCTCATCACTATGATGTTTCAGATGATTTATATTTTTTATTTTTAGATCCTCTCAAGCAATATTCTTGTGGTTATTTTAAAAGTGAAACAGATACCTTGGAGGAAGCGCAAATTAATAAAATTGAACATATTGCTAAAAAATTAGATTTAAAACCCAATCAAAGAGTTTTAGATATTGGTTGTGGATGGGGCTATTTAGCTATCGAAATAGCTAAACGATACAGGTGTCATGTAACTGGAATTACACTTTCTGAAAATCAGTATAGATTTGCAAATAATAAAGTGGAAGAACTTAATCTTTCAAATCAGGTAGAAATTAAGTTAGCAGACTATAGAGAAATTAAAGAAAAATTTGACCGAGTAGTTTCTGTTGGCATGTTTGAGCATGTAGGTAGAAAATTCTATAATTCATTTTTTGAAGAAATTTCAAATTTATTAAATTCTAAAGGGGTAGCTCTTTTGCATACCATAGGAAGCGTGGATGCACCTAGAGATCCGCAACCGTGGATCACAAAGTATATTTTTCCTGGAGGTTATACTCCAAGCTTGAGTCAAATAGCTGGACCTATTGAAAAATCCGGATTAATTGTTTCAGACCTTGAGGTTCTAAAAATTCATTATGCTTATACATTAAGACATTGGAAAGAAAGGTTTACTCTAAACAAAGATAAAGTCCTAGATATGTTTGACGAAAAATTCTTTAGAATGTATGAATTTTATCTCACTTCTTGTGAGGCAGCTTTTAAATTTGGAGATCAAGTAGTCTATCAAATTCAACTATCGAAAGAATTAGATACAGTTCCATCTACTAGAGACTATATTTATAGATAACTTACTGTTATTAATAAAATCTTCAGAATGAAAAAAAAGAAAAAAAAAATAATTAAAAAAAAATTTTTTCAAAAAAAAAAATTTTCAAAAAAAAAACAAATTATAAAATTTAAAAAAAAAATAAAAAAAAATACAAAAGTTAAAAAAACATCCAAATTCAAAATTTTTAAATTAAAAACAAAGAATAAATCTAAAACAAAAAAAAGATCAAAAAAAACTAAAGTAAGAATTAACACTAAAACTAAGCAAGCAATACTTGCAGTTTTAAGAATTCAAGACAAACTTAAATTTAATTTAAATTTTAGTTTAGATAAATTTCTTTTGGGTTTTTTTCAATCTATCGCCAATATAATTGATAACTTTAAGATTATTTTAGCCGAAGAGCGAGAGAGAAAGAAAAAGCAGAAAATAAACTTGATGGAGATCGAAAAAGTCAAAAAAATAAAAAAATTAAAATTAGAAGAAGACTTAGCAAAAAAAGAAAAAGAAAAAGAACTTAAAGAAAGAGTCACTTTTGAAAGAGAACGAAAAAAAGAATTACAAAGATTTATTCGATTAGAACAAGCCGAGGTACGAAAAGAACAAGCTGAAAAACAAAGAAAATTTTTAGAACAAATTCGTCTTGAGAAGAAAATAGAACAATTTAGAAGACGAGAAGAACTAGAAATTAAAAATTTAGAAAAATTTGTTTTAGGTCAAGAAAGAGACTCTTATGTTGGTGTTCAAGAAAGAATTGAAAAAATTAAACAAAAGTATCAAGCACTTAGAGACCAAAAAATAAGAGAACGTGTTGAACAACTAGGTATAAAAGTTGAAGAGGGTGAAGACCGTTCAGCCTTATTAGAAAAAGAACGACTATATAATGCTGAGAGACAGAAAATAGAATTTGCCTTAGAAAGTTTTTATAGATCAGCCCATAGTTTATGTTTTCAGCTTAACAAACGTTACATTCCAAAATATTTAAATATTTTGAGAGTAATCGATAGAAGATTTGAAACAGGTGAAATATTTATTAAATGGGACGACGCAGTGGACGAAGACTGGTTAATACTTATTTACATAAAAAATAATTCTCCAAGTGAGGGAATAGTTATTGAAGACAAGACAAATACTGAAAAACATAACTCACATGAATTTCACACAAATGAAATTTTTAGAGCTAGTGATTTTATGGTTGATGTTTTAACTAATTTATTAGATCAAGAAAGAAAAAAAAGAAAAGTGAGTTAATCTAAAATTTCATTAAGTTTTTTTACCTCACCTATATTAAAAACAATAGCATCTGATTCTTTAAAACCGTATCTTTCAGCACTATTTTTAAATCTAACCGGCGGTTCCATGATTGGTTCTAAAGATAAAACTACAGTTCCCCAATGCATACCAATAACTTTTTTAGTTTTTAAGTCTCTAGCAACTTGAAGTGCCTCTTCAGGATTTGTGTGATAAATAGACATGTCCTTCTCCGAACTCATAGGATAAAAATTGTAAGCACCGATATTGATAAAAGTTAAATCTATCGGACCATATTTTTCTCCCAACTCTTTATAAATATCGCCGACACCAGTATCACAGGCAAAAAGAATTTTTTTATTTTTATACTCAATTAAAAAATTTCCCCATAATGTTTTATTAGTATCGGTTAAACTTCTTTTCGACCAATGAACCGCTGGTAATAATGTTACTTTAATGTCTTTATTTACTTGAATTACTTGGTACCAATCTAGTTCGCTAACATCACTGAACCTTCTAAAATATTTAGACAATTTAAGTGGCACAAGAACTTTAGCTTTTTTAAAAGGAAAGTTTCTAATAGTAGACATGTCTTGATGATCGTAATGATTATGAGTAAGTAAAAACAAATCTACTGGCGGTATTTCATTTAGCTTTATAGCTGGCTCTACATATCTTTTAGGACCAAAAATTAAGGGACCCGTATTCTTAGAAAAAAAGGGATCGGTTATAACAGTTGTATCTCCTAATTTAATTAAGAAGGTTGCGTGACCAATCCATGCAACATAACTTTCATTCTTATTTTTTTCTAAGTCATCAAGCACTTTCTCTCTAGGTACAACGTGGTTAGAAGGAAACTCTATTTTAATTTTTTTTCTTTCTTCGTTAAAAGTTTTATAAGAAAATTTACCAGATCCAGTCTTCACTGGGCTTCCTTTAGGATTTCTAAAGGTTCCATCAGAGTTATGATGATAAGGTTTATTTTCCATAGAATTTAAAGAAGTTATAACTATAAAAGTTGCGATAATAAAAATAATTTTCATAAATTACTAGAATTTTTTAATGAAACTTCTTTTTACGTGATTTTTCGTTAATCTTTTTTCCATAAAGAGCTATTTTGTCCCACTCATCTTGTTTTTTTATTTTTTCAGCTTTGTATGAAACTATTAGAGGAAAGATTAATAAAGCAAGACCAATAGCAATGCACAGTATTATTAGAATAGTTAGACTCATTCCCTGCAATACATACCAAATTAATTATGAATTGATAGTAATTTAGCTATTTTCTGAACAGTTTTTTTTGTTTATTTTTTGATCAAACGTTTCGATTGTTGTTTTGTCAACAATCCAAACAAAAGATTTTTCAAAGCTACCATCAGCTGTTGGGACAGTACATCGCTTACCAACTTTTACACTATGAGCTGAACAATTAGCTAAAAATAAAAACAAACTTAATAGTGATAATATTTTCATAGTTTAAATATAAGAAATCACTTTGACTAACACTTGTTGTAAACTTGTTTGTATTATGTGTTTTAATTCTTAAAAAAATTATATTCCAGTCATATATCTGACACGATTAAGAATTAATCATCGTTCAATGCAATTATTAAACAAAAATAAAAAAGTTAAAGTTAAAGTTAAAAATAGAAGATTTAAGAAATTATCCATGTTTCAATTACAAAACTGTGCTGAAAGTGGTATTTGGGGAAACTGGGTTAACAAAAAAAGCATATAAGCCTACCTTTAAGAAAATTAAATCGTTTTATTCTAATATCTATTAAAATGCTTTATAGGCTAGACTATGAAGATTAAAGTTTTTGCTGATACTATTTGCGGCTGGTGTTACATTGGGCACACAAGGTTACTAAAAGCGCTCAAAGAATTCAAGAATGAGCCCTTTATTTTTGAACACATTCCTTTTCAATTAAATCCTGACATGCCCAAAGAAGGCATCAAAAGACAAGATTATTTAAAATACAAATTTGGAAGCAAAGAAGCAGCTAAACCTATGTATGACAGCATGGTTAAAGAAGCGCTTAAAGAAAATTTGACATTTAATTTAGAAAAAATTCAGGTCACTCCAAATACAAATTTTTCTCATATTCTTACTAAATTAGCATTTTCGAAAAAAAAAGGTCACGAAGTTTTAAGTAAAATATTTAAAACTTATTTTACCAAAGGTGAAAATATTGGAGACAAAAAAATTTTAGTTCAAATTGGAAAATCTAGTAATATCAAGGAAAAAGAAATTTGCGAAGCCTTTTCATCTGAAAAGGAAATTAGTGAAATTAACAAAAGCGGTATTATGGCACGAAGTAGGGGAATTAATGGAGTACCGTTTCTTGAAATAAATAATAAAATTTATGTTTCTGGCGCACAAAGTAGCACAAATTTAATTGAGGCAATTAAAGCTAACTTGTAATATTTATTAATATGAATTTATTTTTAATCATAGATTTTGAGGTCTTAATAAAATGATAACAAATAAAAAAGTTGCGATTGTAATGGGCAGTCAATCTGATTACTCCGTGATGAGAAAATGTGAAGAAATTTTGAAGATATTAAAAATCAATTTTGAAACAAAAATAATTTCAGCACACAGAACACCAGATAGAATGTTTTCGTTTGCAAAAAAAGCCGCAAAAAATAATTTTGCAGTCATCGTAGCTGGAGCAGGTGGATCTGCACATTTACCTGGAATGATTGCATCAATGTCTACTTTGCCAGTAATTGGAGTTCCAGTAGAAACCAAAAAACTAAAAGGTCTTGACAGTTTATTATCTATTGTTCAGATGCCAAAAGGCATTCCCGTTGGAACAGTTGCGATAGGAGAAAATGGTGCTTTTAATGCCGGCCTCTTAGCAGCATCAATTATTGCTTTATCCGACGGTAAAATAAAAAAAAATTTGGAAAAATGGCGAAGAATTCAAACCACTGCCATAAAAAAAAAACCTAAATAAAAATTATGAATAATACAAATCCTGTCCTAGGAATTATTGGTGGGGGTCAATTAGGTAGTATGCTTGTCTCTGCTGCAAAAAAACTTAAAATTAAAACTATAATATTAAGTGATGATCAAAAAGCCCCAGCAAAAAATTTTTCCGATGAAACAATCATTACAAATTACGATAACTTAAAAAAAATTGATGAATTTATAAGTAAAGTTGATTTTGTAACCTTTGAATTTGAAAATATACCTTCCAATGTTCTTGAATATATTTCAAAGCATAAACCCGTTCACCCTAAACCATCCATTAATCAAATTGTTCAAAATCGTTTTACAGAAAAAAAGTTTGTAAACAAGCAAGAAATTAAAACAGCCAACTATGCATTAATCAAGAATAAATCAGATCTTGTTAAAAATGAAAATTTATTACCAGGTTTTTTAAAAACTTGTACTTTAGGGTATGATGGAAAAGGTCAACACATCCTGAATAATAAAGATGAAATTAGTGATCTTAATATTGATTTTAAAAAAGAATATATTCTTGAAAAAAAAATAAATCTCCAAAAGGAGATATCAATAATCATTACAAGATTTTTAAATAATGATTGTTTAATTTATGAACCGATTGAAAATTATCATGTTAATCAAATATTAAATAAATCAGTAATTCCCGCAGCTATAGATAAAAATATTTTTGTTCAAGCACAACAGCAAGCAAAGCTTTTGGCAGAAAAACTAGATTACGTTGGAACCATGTGTGTTGAATATTTTATTGATGAAAATAATTATTTATTTCTTAATGAAATAGCACCAAGAGTTCATAATTCAGGACATTTAACAATTAATGCCTATAATGTAAGTCAATTTGAGAATCATATTAGAGCAGTATGTAATCTTGAAAAAATACAACTAAAAAAAAATCATAATGCTGAAATGATTAATATAATAGGTGAAGAAATTAAAAATTATAGAGTCAAATCATACTCTAAAAATGAATTTTTTTTTGATTATTTAAAAAGAGAAATAAAGGAAAAAAGAAAAATGGGACATTTAACAATAATTAAATCTTGAGATTAATTAGCGAAGGATCGTTGTTAACTGGTTTGTTTACATCTTTACTTATTTCGTGAAATTTTAATTTTGGCGGTTTAATACTTCGTAAAATATCCATACCTTCTTTTTTTATATTTAAGTAATTTGAAATTTGTTCTTCATTTATTATCAAGGGTTCTCGGTGATGAATATCTTTGACTATATCGCTAGCCTCTTTTGTTATTATACAAAATTCATTATTTTGATAAATACCAGCAAAAAACATCAAGCCACTATCAGCCTTTGTAAAATAGTGAGGAATTTTTTCTTTATTTTCTCTTTTCCATTCATAATATCCATCGGCTACAACCAAACATCTTGAAGTTTGAATGAGTTTTTTAAAAGAAACTTTCTCCATTAAAGTTTCTAATCTCGCATTAATTAAAGGTCTAAAATCTTTTTTATTTTTAGCCCAAGAGGGAATAAGACCCCAATCATAATTTTCTAGCGCTCTTCCATTTGTATAAGATTTTATAACTGGAAGTTTTTGGGTAGGGTGTGCATTATAATTATCTTTATTCTCAACTTTAATATTAGTTTTAACTAAATCTACTGTTTTGGTTACAGGCTTAGTAACAACGTATCTTCCGCACATTCTAATTTTTCTTCTTTTCTTTTTTTAATTTTCGCTTTTCCTTAATTGTAAGTTTTGATTTCTTCATTACACTAGAGTCTTTAAAAGATTTTCCGCTATACCTTTTTGACATTTTTATTTGCCTCCTTAACTATTTTTAGTATTCCCTTTGTATTTCTTTTTTTTCTTTTACGCTTCAGATATTGAACAAAGGTTCGTTTTTTTCGTTTTCTCATCTCTTAACTTATCAAAAAAGTTGTAAAGCTTCTACAAAGGTATATAGATGCCTGATAAGAACAACTTATAAGCTTCTTTCAAGCAAAGACTATGGAAAATTTTAATTCGTTAAATCTAGAAAAAACTTTAATGGACTCGATAGCTGTCATAAATTTTAAGACACCTACGCCTATTCAGGCCCAGGCTATTCCTATTGCACTTGAAGGAAAAGATATTTTAGGTACCGCTCAGACCGGCACAGGAAAAACAGCAGCTTTTGGTATTCCTTTAGTTAATTTTCTTTTAAAAACTCAAAAAGACACTGCTTTGGTAATGACCCCAACCCGTGAATTAGCAACTCAAGTAATGCAAACTATGACCAGCTTGATCGGAAGAGGAAACTTAAGGGCAGCTTTACTAATCGGAGGAGACTCGATGCAAAAGCAGCTAAGGCAAATGCAAAGAAATCCGAGACTAATTGTAGGTACACCAGGAAGAATTAATGATCATTTAAAAAGAAGAACTTTAAAATTACACAACACAACATTTTTAGTTTTAGATGAAAGCGATCGAATGCTTGATATGGGTTTTGCGCCGCAAATTAATCAGGTTTTAGAAAGCGTACCTGAAAAACATCAAACATTATTATTTTCAGCTACACTGGCAAATAATATTGTACGCCTTGCTGAAAGATATTTAAAAAATCCAGTTAGAATTTCCGTAGGCTCAACTTCAACTCCAATTGATAAAATAAAACAAGAAATTCTTCACGTTAAAGATGGAGATAAATACAATCAGCTAATTAAAGAAATTTATAATCGACAGGGTGCCATTTTAATTTTTGTTAAAACCAGAAGAAATGCAGAAAAAATGGTTAAAAGATTAAAATACGATTCACATGACGCCGATGCAATTCACGGCAACTTAAGACAAAATAAAAGAGACAAAGTAATTAAAGCTTTTAGAAATGGCCATTTCAGAATTTTAGTTGGTACCGATGTAGCTAGTAGAGGTCTTGATATTCCAGCAATAAAACATGTAATCAATTTTGATCTACCTCAACTACCAGAGGATTTTATTCACCGAATTGGAAGAACTGCAAGAGCTGGTGCGGAAGGTTCTGCATTAAGTTTTATTGGCAGTGACGATAGAAGCAAATGGAATGCCATACAAAGACTAATAGATCCAAATTTCAAGCAAGAAAAAAATAGCGGAGATATTAGAAGAAAAAGAGGAGGAAGATCTTTCGATAGACGGGGCAGTAGAGGCAGAGATAGATTTTCAGATCGCAAACCTTTTTCTAGATTTAGGCGAGATGATAATAAAAAAAACTCTTTTGACAAAAAAAGAGATGACAGAGGGAGATCTTTTAACGACGGAAGAAATGATAATAAATCTTCATCTAGATTTAGAAAAGATGATAACAGAAGATCTTTTAATG